>Ga0302233_10001365_pt1 | contig 16958 bp, 27 predicted proteins | sample II_Palsa_N3_1_FD_193516 | JGI IMG/M metagenome (GOLD analysis project Ga0302233, IMG submission 193516) | Peat permafrost microbial communities from Stordalen Mire near Abisko, Sweden - II_Palsa_N3_1 | ecosystem: Environmental > Terrestrial > Soil > Palsa > Peat permafrost | place: Sweden... | reverse complement strand
TTACTCGTCCCCAGACCCCCCCCACCCCCCCCCCCCAAAAAAAAAAAATAAAATAATAATAATTGTTTTTATCTGTAGTGGCTCTGACCACCGTTCAACTCGACGAGCTCAGATCCGTTTATGTCACGGGCGTGGCTGCAACCGCCGGCCAGGGACACGTTGACATTTCCATCGACGAAAAGCGCAAGATCCGCCTGCCCAACGGGATGCGTCATGTGGCCGCGGATGTTCTTTTCAGCGGAAATGATGAAGACGCGTCCATCGCCTCGGCCATTTGTGAGTCGTTGCTAAAGGTAGATGCGCATCCTTTTTTTTTTCTTTTTCTCTTTAGTATCTAATAAACAAATAATAAAAGTGCGACCGAGATCTTCGCAGTGTGGTTGTCGGAAACATTATGCTCATAGGCGGCGCGGCGACGACTGTGGCGTTTTCCGTTGCCGTGCAGCGAGCCGTAATCAAGCTCGTCCAGTCCACCAAACGATACGAGGCTCTACAGTGGCTCCTACCAAAGTTTCACTACGCCAGCACGCCATTCCAGCCCAACACTGTTGTGTGGGTCGGGGCCTCGCTCAGTGGGGTCATGAAGACGCACGGCTTTGATGTCACCAAGGAAGCATTTGCAGCCAATAGCAATGCGCTTCCAGACTGGAGCTTTCTTGCCGCGCATGCTCCTTCAGGCGTTGAAAATGTTATCCCCGAGTCTGACTAGATCCTTGTTTTCTTTGTTTTCATTGTTCATTTTTTTTTTTTTTTTTTTTTTTGGTTTTTGGAAAATAAAAAGCAGTCACACAAGGTTGTTATAATTTGTTTTTTCGAGTTGGCTTTCATGACCACTCACGATCAGGAAGAACAATCGGCGCAATGAGGGTCCAGACGAACAAAGCGCAGACGACCCAGCTGGACACGACCTTGACCCACACGGTGACCCAGTCGTGGCCGACATTGACGAGCTCGCCACTGGCGGGGTTGGCCGTGTCCCAGTTTGTGAGGAGCATGGCAATGTACATGGCAGCGGTAGCAAAGATGATGTGGAAAAACGAGTAGTTGTATGTTGTTCCGTCGTTTTCGTCGTCATGTTGGAGAAGGCTATCCGTGTCGGCGGCGTGGTCGTCATCGGCGTGCGAAAGCACCGACCGCGGCATGGCACCCTCCTCGACTGCGGCCTCGAGATGACGCCGATGCGCGTTGTCCTCCAACTTGGGCAAATTTTTCTCGTCAATCTCCATGTACTTTTCAGGGTTGGTGACAGCGGATTTGTCCACTTTGGGGAGGCCGTTCTCGTCGATGGGGAGATATTTGGCAGACGCCGACTCCTCCTCACCACCTGCCATGGGCGCACTGGCTGTCGGAGCGACGACTGTCGTGGTCGTGGCAGCAGGAATGACCGCCGGAGTTGGTGAGACCATGAGCATCGAGTTGTCCTCGACCGCACTCACAGTCTCAGGGACGGCGTCACTCGAAAGCAAAAGCTTGCTCTTGGCAGCGGCGCGGGTTGTTGAGAATGCAATAACGATAAACGTAAACAGCGTTCCAATGATCGTCGACGCCTGAATAATAATAAAAAGTGTAAGTTTTTCTGCACACAATTTTGTATCACAAGATACGTTGGCGGCGCTAGAGCTGGCAAAAGGGTTGCAGTTGAAGCCCCCAGCGCTGCTGTCACTGCCGTTATCGTTCACCTCGTCGGAAACGGCGCTGGCAATGAGGTACGTCATGTAGAGCGACACGGTGGCGCCCTGCAAGAGGCCAGAGGTCGGTTTGGCATCCTGGATCTTGGGGTGGACGCACATGACGCAGATGAGGATGCTGAGGATGAGGTTGAACGTGACAAAGAAAATGTTGAGTCCGCATCCAGCGCTCGTGCAAAAGTAGGCTAGTTCAAAAAAACTAAATATTTTGACTGAGAAAAAACAAAACGGCATACTGTAGAGCAAGATGGTCAGCACAAGGGTCGACAGGAGCATGAGAATGACGGCGCCGATGAGGAGCACAACCCATCGCTTCTCGCCGGTCTCTTCGTACTTGCCGACCTATTCAAAAACAATTACGTTAATTCTGGTACAGGGCTTGTCGAGGGCTACCCAACTCTCACTCCAGGATGCGGCAAAATCAATCAAAAGGACGAGCTGGATAAAGAGGAAAAACACGGCGCCGACAAACGACGCGTAGCCATAGTACTTGAAAAAATCGTTGGGGATGAGGTAGGCAATGACGGTCAGGACGACCCACGCGCCGATTTTAACACCCCACCATCTGCAATGACAGTGTAAGAGGACGAAAACAGGGAAGGGGGGGAGGGAGTACCCGTTCTGCACGCCGGCACGCCCACTCTTGCTGTCCTTGACGCCCAGAACGAGCAGCGCCATGACGGCGTGGAAGACGGTCAGTCCAAACATCATTCGGAGCACGACGAGGGGACCTTCGCACCGTCCTGTCGGGCACTGGTAGTCCATGCCCGGTATGGAGTTGAACAGGTCGTTGACCCAGCCCGTCTGTGTCGTCCACGCAAACACCGACACAACGAGGAACATGACCTGCAGAGTTGTTGTGTCGACGTCATGTTTTTTTGATTTTTATTTATAATGCGTGTGTTTGTACCGCATAGGCAGCACGTGTGGCCGTGGAGGACGCCGGCGTGAGTGCCTTGTTGCAGCAATGACATGCCTGTGACGAGCAACAGCACACGAGCTGCGTGCCAATTGTCGTCGCAAGCGTCGTGGCAATCGACAAAGGTGCGCTCAACAGGAACGCCATATCTTAAAATGGCGACCCGATTTATTTTTCCAAGCCAGCGATGGACGCATTTGCAAACGGGCCGTGGAGGAGCCGTACAACGGATGAACGTGCCAAGGTGCGTGCAACCTAGTACTATTGTCTCTTAATCATCAACCTATCGTGTAGATTGTCGAGGCAGTTGCGGTTGCCAAGAAGCAAATGACACCGCAGCAAAGGTTGCGGCTGACAGAGGAGGTCGATTGGGCTGTCTACACAAGGCGCGCTTTTGAACAGGAGCACGTACAGTGTTAACATGAGTGTGTGCAGGGAGGAAAATAGCTCGGTAAGCCTCGGCGAGTACCATCGTGCGCGGCTGGCCGATGTTTTGGAGGGGTACCGCAAGTACGACTTTGAGCACGACCAGCGATTTCAGTCGGGCCTTTCCCGGATCAAGGCTACAGGGGATGATCTCAGTGTCGAGCAGGAGCGCATGCGTGTCTTTTACTTTTCAAAGTACAACGGCACAAAAAACATTAAGTCTTTTTTTTTTCTAATAATTTTCGTGCACGCAGGTTTGTTCAGTCGATCGACTGGGTCGAATACGACATGTACGTGTTCCGACCAGACCAAAGCGCCCTGGACCCCAACACATTGCAACTTATAGCCTCGCTGGCTGTGTCATCGCCGCCAACAGCGACAACGACAGCCGTGGCGTTCGATGCTGCTGATCGCTTGAGTTTTCAACAAGTCATGGATCTCGTCCAGCGAGGCGAGCCTGTGCCCGGCATTCGGCAGATTCCCAATACTGTTAGCACTTTACCACCCAGCCAGGCCACGATGGCACCAAGACCCAAACCTTGGGAGCGTGGAAATGCAGCTTCAGACGTTGTCTCATGACAGGAGCGATTATGTAGTGTGTACAAGCTCTGACTAGAGAGTTGAGTGAGAGAGATCATGAGGCTGCCGTGACCACGGAAGCAGAGCCGAGGGATGACGAAGACGACAAGGACACGTCGAGCTTGGAAAGGGACCGCTCGTGCTTTGAGCCGACATGCGCCACAAGGTAATCGATCCTGCCAAACACAGCCGTGCAGTCGGTCCACTTGCAGTGGTCTATTGAAAAAACGCATAGACAAGTGAGAAGACAGGTTTATTCTCAGGTCTTTACATGTTCCTGTGGCCGGGCTGTCGTCCAAATCCGAGCTGACAACTGCTGCTGCGTTTGAGGCGCTCAAGTCGAGGTTGCGTGACGATGGTGACGATACCGCGCCGCCGGAAGATGCACTGGGTGTCCGTTTGGGCGACGCCTTTGCCACAGCAGCGGCGGCAGCGGCCTTCAATCGCTGCTGTGCTTGCTGCCTTTGCTTCGTGTGAGCGCTTTCCACATCGTCGTACTCGACGCGTGCCTGTTCAGCGTCGTGAGACATCGCACCTCGACGCACTGAAAGGCCCTAGTACCTCATAGGCCACGGCGAGATTCACCAGCTGCTCCGTCGATGCGCCTGCTAGGAACAGGCGTTGCTTTTTTGTCGCTTTCGTCTCATTGGCCATCTCGTTCAAGATCAAGTGTAAAATGCTTGCTTTTAACTTACGCCTATGTATTCCCTATCTAAAAAGTACTCCAGACATAAGAGCCGTTGCCAGTGGTGATAGCATCTTGCTTGATCGAGAGACGACGCCCCCCTGGGACGGCTCCCTTCATCTCGCGGAGCGATCTAGCGAGAAAAAAAAAAATTTTTTTTTTAAAGAAAGATAGTCTTTTTGAGGGAGGATAACGAACCGAGTGCGCCGACGGATTTTAAAACCACCTTGCCCATCGTCTTGAGGGTCGCTGCCATCATCTAAACAAAAAAAAAGGAAGAAGAAGAAGAAGAAGAATTTTGGTATCAACATAACCAAGTCTTTCTTATTTATATTTACAAATGGAATCCTGGCTGGCGAGGGGCACAGACTGGTCAATAGATTTGCGCAGCGGCTCAATGTCTTCGGCCTCTAGAAGATTGATGGACGAGTTTAGAAATGATGGCTCACAAGCAACCTCACCAGAGCTTCGATGATCGCGAGGCACCACGCTTTGGTGCTCACGGCTGCAGATGCAGCAAACCTGTTGATATGCTATGCTATGAGGATCCTCCATTGTCGATCCATTAAATAAGTCAACCTTTTGAGGCTTCCCGTCCTCTGCGAGCTCCGCATTGGTATTCAGCCGAAGAATATAGCTGCAGCACGACGAGCAAAAGATGTTTCCACACCTGTCGGCAAAGAACAGCAATGAGTGTTGGAATCGCAATCCAGCAAACACAGGTGTGCTTACCGGCGGCAGTGGTGCTTGCGTTCAAAGAAAGAGAATGGCTTTTTTTTTTTTTTCCAAGTTCAGAAAGACGTCAGATAAAAATAGCAAACGTGAGTACTTTCAGAGAGACATACCTTGCAGCAGCTGAGGTTGAAGCACTCGCCTGCTTCCGAGTCGGGCTGTTTTGCGCATTGGGACGCATTGGGACGCATTGGGACGCATTGGGACGCATTGGGACACAGCAGAGTCAAAGGAGAAAAAGGAGCATGTGGACGTGGAAAAATCGTAAATCCGTTCAGTTGGTGATAACGAGGTGGACAGCAGCATGGGGTACCTTCCAGTGCGTCTTCGTTATCAGGTCCAGTTGGGAGTTGGAGGCGGCAGAGTTGAGGCCGGGCGACATCGGGGCAGAGGCGCTTCCTCGCAGGGTCCCAAAAATCAAGCGTAGCGCAGAGGACGAGGGCGTCAGAGGTGGTGGAGGTTGACCTTGCAACCCGGAAGGAGTTGAACGGCCACTCGGAGGACTCGCCAGCCCACCGGCGCCCGTGGCAGTTCCAGTGTCTGTCTCATGCGGCTGTTGCTGCTGTTGCTGACGGGGCGACAGGGGACCGTCAGCGCCGTTGAGTTGCGGCTGAGGCGGCAGCAGCGTCAGGCCCGGGGGCGCGTTTCCGCTCAACATTCGATTTTTGAACTCGAGTCTAATCGATTTTTCATCTGTTTTGATGTCTACACAGGTTGGGCAATCGACTTGGCGTTCTGGATGACCTCGAGAACGCCGTCAATGGAAGAGGTCCACAGGGCCAGCTTTTTAGCGAGCTCTTGCCAGTGGCTCTGGTCAAAGGTGCGGAACTTGGCAGAGGTCACGGTGAGGACTTGCTTGAGCTGATCCAGGCGAGCGTCGACGAGGCCTGCTTGGATGGCTGGCGACCGGAACAGGTTTAGTAATCCAAAGTAACTGCATCCGACAGCGCGCACCTTCGATAACAAAGGCCTCAATCTGGTCGGCCGGGATGGACACAGCTTTGCTGATGTCTGCGTAGGAAATCTCAGCACCGACGTGCTTGGCCGCGAGTGCGCTCAGGGCAGTCAGTTGCACCTTCTTCTTGGTCTTGTCGTGGTCGACGTTGCTTGCAGTGAGTGTCGCCTTGTGGGCGGCAAAGATGGTCTCAAAACCAGAAATGTCGCCGTCAGTTAGTGTTTTGAGCAGCTGGTATTCGCTCGAGTTGCTAAGGCTCTTGACAGCTATACCATTCAAAAGTTAGTGTAGGCCTTTATGAACAAAGGTTTCAAGTGCCTTTGAGCTTGAGAATGTCCTCAAAGTTGAACAGACCAGGCACCACGATCGCCTGGACAATGGCCGCAGATGCACTCTTGGCGGCTTCCGCAGATGCGGCATCAGCATCAGTGAAGGTGGACAGAAGTTTGAGCAGGCTTGTGTATGCCTCGGTCCTGGTTTTAAAATTTTCAGGCATGGTCTTAATACAGCGTGGTGCAAAAAAAAAAAACAAAAAAAAAAACATACGAGTGGCCCTCCTTTGCAAGAGCATCGTGCAACTGAAGGTACAGAGCGCGCTGTTGCTCGGCCGAGATGCCCCATTGTTTGGTCCACCCTTCAAGGTTGGGCAGCTGTGGCAAGATGATGTTCTGTATCACGAGCTATCCTGGTGAGGCCCAAAAAATGCATGCACGCTCGCTTTTTTGACATACCAATCGTCGCGTCTTGGCAGCAAGCGTTACGAGGGCGGTGAAGACAGTCAGGCGCACGGGGCTGTTCACATCAAGGTTGTTGTAGGTATTGTACAGGCTGAAAACGAGAAACGGTGTCAGAGTGCACTCGCTTTCATGTTAAACTGACATTTTCACAAGGACCACGGGCTTGGGATTCTCGCTGGCGTGCGTCTCTGCGCTGCTGATGATCTTTGTGAACTGGGCCACGAACTGGGCAGCGTCGCTCTGCAGCTCGGGCAGCGAGAAGAGGATCGACAAGACCAGGTTGGACTGTGCTTCCAGGTCTTTTTTTTTTTTTTTATGTGTGTTTAGAACCGTGCAAACACCGCCTGTGAACCGTACCGCGGTCGGGGACCTTGGGCACGAGCAGGTGAGTAAGGTTCTTGAGCACAAACTGGACCACGTCCTTGTTCTTCTTGGCGTCAATCAGCTCCTTTGCAGCTTTGACGAGCGGGCTCTGCTCTGTGGGCTCGCCCAGCACCGTCGCGATGAACGTGGTGTGGTCAAGCACCTGCTGGTCCCACGGCAGGTCGATGAAAATGCGCTTGGCCATCTCTGTCTGCCAAGATTCGCAAGGGAAAGGTTTGAGTTGGGTTCGTTGGTGGTGCAAGGCTCGCAAAAGGAAGAGGAAAGAACCATGCGCCATTTTACTGCAGGGCACACAATACGCTGAAATGGCGACCGCAGCAGCGTCACCAGGCACGACAGAAACAGACCGAGCTCTAATCTAATGCCATGCCTCTGTTTAGACCTCAAGCTGGTCATCCTGGGCATGTCAAACGCGGGCAAGACGTCAATCTTGAACCGCTACATAAATCAAACGTTTACGGCAAACATGCAAGCGGTATGCTGTGTACTGTTTGTTTTCCCTGAAAGAGACAACCCCGCCCCCCAGACTGCGGGGGTCGCCTTCTCAATCTGCAACTGGAACGGCCTGCGATTTGCTCTCTGGGACACGGCGGGGCAAGAAAAGTACGCATCCCTTTCGTCGTGGTACTGCAGAGAAGCGCGCGCGGCCATCCTCGTGTTTGACCTGGCTGACCGTGACACGTTTGATAACCTCCACAAGTTCCACGACTTGCTCAAGCAGAGCGCCAAAAGTGACGTCGTCGTCGTCCTCGTCGGCAACAAGGTCGACATTGTTCAGGAAAACCCGCAAAAGCGCGCGGTCACCTCGGAGGACGCACGGCAATACGCCCAGTCAGTCGGTGCTGCAGCCTACTTTGAATCCAGGTACAACACAGTTGAAACTACCGCCCCCCCTCAAACACACACACACACACCCCTTCTGACTCGATCTTTGTGGTGCAGTGCGCTGAAAAACGAAAAGATATCCGACATTTTTGACGCAATCGGCAACCAAATTTTCTCAAGCGAGGAGGTCAGCCGGCGCAAATCGTCCACACCATCAGCATCCTCGCCTCAACGCCCTCAACAGCCTCAGTCACCAACCGTCCAGTTGAAAGAAAATAACTATGCAAACCCACGGCCAGCGTCTTCGACATGTTGTCAATGACCCCCCCAAAAAAAAAAAGTTGTTTTTTTTTTATTAAGTTTTAACCATGCGAAATTTTATTCACAATATGAAAGCATCGTCATTATCGTCTTCTTCTGGGATATCTTGAATAGCAGCATTGCCCGATTGCAGTTTATACATCTTGGCGACCTTTTTGGTTGGAAGGATAAAAAAGACAACATTTTAGCAAAAAAAGGCCGCATCGGTCCTGTGACGTACCTGATCAGAAGTTGTGGCTTGCTCAGGGACCTTGTCATCTCGAAGACGTACAAAGCGGGGAAACCGGAGGGAAATACCGCGCTCGCCTCCAAGGGCTCCTCGGGCGGCAAGATGCACAGGAGACAGGGACATGTCGGCTCCCTGGATCTCCCAAACGGCGAGAGGCTCTAGCCACACGTCCGGTCGCATGCTCTCATCCACGGCGTAGTAGGGCTTGGCAACGGCAGACGATCGATTATCACTCGTGTAAAAGGCAGTGATTTCTTTGTAGAATGCATCGGTGAAACCGGTCATGACCTTGCAAAGCCCCTCCCAACGCTCCGTCTCGGGATCAAAGCACGCCATCAGGAACGGGCTCAGCCAGCCAGCCTTACGACCATTGCCCCACCAGGCCGCGATCGGCACAAGGTCCAGTGTATCGACAATTCCTTTGTTGAATTTTAAAAAAAAAAAAATAAATAATAAATAATACAAACCTTCAACGTAATCCTTCTTCACTTTGAGCCAGCTGTCGGAGCGATGAGCGGGCTGGTAAAATGATCGGCGGTCCACAGTTGTTGCCGTCGTGCACTCTGCCCGATCGTCGGCAAAAGACAGTTCAGAGAGAATTGGATCGACACCTGGGACCCCGAGAAGTTTAACCATGATGCCCTCGCATCGCGACTCCAGAGCCTTGAGCAGACAAGAGCGAATGCCGTCCAGGGAGGACTCGGTCGCGGTAAAGCAACTCTGTTGGGAGAAATCAAATCGTCCAGGGACCCGCCGTGTGGACCGCTGCAACCTGACGCGCCGCACTCCAAACGGGACGTCGAGCAGCGACTCGCCATTCATCATCATCATGTCGAACGCAAACACACACACGCGCACGGTGACTTCGTCCGCTTGAACGGCTTTTCGTGCGCGCGTACTGAGTGCTTGAAAGGGCAAGATGGCAAAGTTGTTCCCCTGAAAAAAATGTGTGTACAATAAGAATTGCAGCTTTGAAAAATGAAAGACAAACCTCGGAATGCTCGACAGCGACAATTTCGGCATCAAGCACAATGCTGGTCACACCGTCCACAAGCACGGACGGCAACAGCTCCACCAGGTCGGGGTACTATACAAGACAAAAAAGGTTGAAAAAGGGAAACGCTTTTCAAGGAGAAAAAAAAAAGCGCACCTTTTCAGTCATGTTCTCGAGATGGCGAGAGAATATTTTGACTTGACCGTCACCAAATACGTGCACTTGAGCTCGTTGGCCGTCGTACTTGCAATCACACGCAATAAGGTGGCCAGAGAAACGATGGACAATCTCTTCAAGGCCCCGGGTGATTTTGCCCAGCATGGGGACAAGCGGAGTGCCCGGCCGAATGGACGCAAAACGGCGAGCGCACTCGTCGATTCCGCCGTCCAAAAGAGCTTGCACGAGCTGACCATAGTCGGGGCAGCGCGAGTAGCAGGCCTTAAGAGAGGCGACGGCAGCGGGGAGGCCCTCCGGATTTCCTGTGTAGAACGCGTGTGCGAGGGCAACGACTGTCGTCACGCCCACAGCTCCAACACGCAAATTACCGACAGCTGTACGGACGAGATACCGAGCCTCGTGTTCCCTGCAGGCGACGAGGAGATCGCGGAGTAGGTTTCGCTTGGACAGTGTTGACCCTGGCCCCTTGATTTTTGCGAGGCTGCACAGCTTGTTGTAGACATCGGCCACCGTGAGGGTCTTTGCCTTCTTTGAGACAGAGGAAGAAAATATGTCGCTGAGCGTGCGCATGGATGAGCGCGCCTCTTGTGCCACATCGCCAATGTCGCCGAGCCGCTGGTACGCCGATTTCATGGCCGCGGGCGACATCCCCGTCGCCTCCGAAATCGCCTGGCTAATGATGCTGCCACCCACGCCCAGGACCATGGCGGCTTGGAAAGGGGGGGCGAGACGGTTGGAGCACAGGTACACCGTAGCGGTGAGGTCGTCAGGATGGTCTTGTGCAACCGAGCGGAAGAGCCCAGCAAGGATGGAGACTATTTGGATCCTCGATTTTGTCGCCATCATTGCATCAAACGCCTTTGCTAGCTGCAAGTACTCGGTCGTCGGTGTAGTCTGTGTTTGGACAGGCGTTGTGGGCGGCACAGCAGTGGCAACCTGAACGGTGGCGGCTTTTGCTGCAGCGACCGATCCAAAGAAACTGTTTAGAGTTGCCTGCTTCTTCTTTGGCGACGACAAAGGCTGAGACGATGCTGTTTGGTCAAAGTAAAGATTGACGGCCTGTTCGACGTTCCCGCTCTGCAGAAATAAAAGGACGTTTCTATACTAATAAACAGATGGTTCTGTGCTTACCGATCGCTCGAGGAGGGAGGCCAGCAAAACATCGTCGGACGGGTCTGCACGGCCAACGAGCTCTCGAAGGATTCGGATCTGCGGATCTGATGGCCGCTCGGTAGTTGACAGTGACGATGCTAGGCAATGGTCGATGTGGCCACCCACTTGCTCTTCATCCACAAAAGCTTGTCCGCACACAGGGCAATTGATTGTTGTCGCGGAGGCAGCGGACGAGGACACCTGCATTGAAGATGAGGACACCTGCATTGCGGATGAGGATGGCCGTGCCGAGGGTACTGGTGATGCTGCACTAAAAAACAGGGACTTGAAGCCGAAAGCTCGGCCGGCCGAGCGATCGATCAGGTCGTCAAAACGGCTCGCAAGTGTCTCAGCCTTCTGAGTCTTGCCGACCACAGTAGGGATGACACGAACGGGCTTGAGAAAACCGACAAACTCGCGCAGCTCGGAAAAGGACGAGTGCTCTACAGCATTGCGTTGAATAGAAACATTGCTCTGCAAAATATGAGGCTGTACCAGAGTAGGGAATCATGAAACACGACATATTGTTGGATCGTTCACAGCTCGATCCCAGTGGACCAGCGGAAACTTCAATGCCATCGACGTTGTCTGTGTCGCCCTCGTCGACGGGTTGACCGTTGTCGGTTGTGCGTTTGCGCTTTTTAGAAGCAGTGACACGAAAGCGGGAGCGCACGTCCTGCGAATCATCATTCTCTGCAGGTTTTGGTTCGTCGCCGGCGCCACCACCACTCCACGTCCACCCGGTCGGAACAAACGCCATGACGTGAGTGAACGGAGGCTGCACGAGTGCCGCGATGGCCGTAAAGTCTGGCAAGAATCGCCAACCGCCTGGAGCCATCGTCCCCAATGTGTTCCAGTCGACTGCACGCACGCAAGACGAGGATGCAGCCGCGTTGTCTTCGTCGCGAATAAACAAATCGCGGTCAAACTCGACGTCGGTGAGGACCCCGTACTTGCGCTCGTTCACAATGACAGGCGCTCCCGTGAGCGCTGCCAGGTGCGACAGGACGCGCTCCTTGCCGACAACGTACGTCGCCACGACAAAGAGCGTGCGCTGGTGTCGGGTCTGGTCGCGTGCGAGCTGCTGCCGCACGAGCTGGCCGATGAGACTGATTGCTTCATCTTGTGGTGGCAGACTGGCATAGCGAGGGTGGCAGTAGGTCGTGTCGAGGTACAGATTGTGGATGGCTTTGTTGGCGAGAGCAATGTTCATCGTGTGGGCGTCATAGCGGAAGTCGCCCGTGTGCAAGTGGGTCGTACCATCGGCCAGACGGAGCAGAATCATCGCTGCGCCGGGACAGTGGCTGGCGGGCAGCAGTGTGAGCGTCGTCCCCGCTGGGCAGCCCGGCAGCGCCACCTCTTCGCCGTAATCGATCGCCACCAGCCACTTGCTGTCCACATTGACGAGTCGTTGCAGCAGTCGCGCAGTGACATGGGTGCACTAGGATTAGCAGTTGAGTGTCCGACACGGATGCATTCATGGCCGAGTTACATAGATCGATGCGTCGTGCCATCTCTCGCTCAGCCCGACATAATGGTCGCTGTGGGCATGACTGAGCACAAAGATGGTGCTGCTGGCCGCATGCGGTGCACAGAACGGTGGAACCGGGGAGGCAAATGGCGTCGCCGGTGGGGATCGGAAGCCATCCACGACCAGGCACGTCTGGTCAGCCACCTGAATGACAGTCCCAGAGCCATCCATTTTAGTAGTGTGCCGCCCGTAACATGTCGTTTGTATGGCCTTCGTTGTCAGTGCGTGTTCTGACCTTTTTTGCCAACACGCAGCTGAGTGGAACAGCGCTGACAAAGGCTCAGCGCGAGAAAGTGGGCTCGTTCTGCTCGTTTGTGGGCGTTGCTGGAGTGAACGACAAGATCGCCGTCAAGTTTCTAAAGGTGTGTTTTTTTTTTTTTTTTTTTTTTTGGGGGGTGGTCGCCTGGACCTAACAACGCGCGCGCGCAAAACAGGACAACAACTGGAACCTGGAGGTAGCGGTGGAAGAGTTTCTGTACCAGCACGGATCTCCGACCCAACCAAAGGTCGACAAGGCCAAAGTCGTCGCGCTGTTTGAAAAGTACAAAGGTACCAGCCTGTGCGGCCCCTCTTGCCAGTGTTTGTGTGTTTGCTGAGCAGCATTTGTAGACAAGGAAGAGGACGCGATTCTGGTCGAGGGTGTTGGAAGGTTCTTTGAAGACATTGGCGCCGACCCCGCGGACGTGATCGCCATCGTCATTGCATGGCATCTCAACGCCGTCCAAATGGGTGTTTTCACGCGCGAGCAGTTTGTCAGCGGGTTTTCCAAGCTTGGATGTGACTCTCTTGACAAGATCAAAGCCCAGCTGCCCGTCTTCAGAGAAGAGCTCAAGGACGGACGCAAGTTTAAAGAAATATACCTGTTTGCATTCCAGTTTGGCAAAGAGTCGACTCAAAAGAGCTTGCGTGCGTATAGTTTGGTGTGTTCCATCCATCCTACCCACTAACCGGTGTATGTTTTAGCACTCGACGTTGCCGTTCCACTCTGGCAGCTGCTTCTAGTAGGGCGATTTAAGAATTTGGATCTGTGGTGCGACCACGTTCAGGTTTGAAAGTGAAAGACAAGAAGCTGCGCATAATACTTCGTTTTTTTGGATTCAGAACAACTACAAAAAGGCCATCAGCAAGGACAGCTGGTCCCTGCTGCACGACTTTGTTGCAAATGTGAAGGATGACTTTTCAAATTATGACCCTGAAGGTATTCGTCATCTATTTCTTATGGCGTTTTCACAGGGCCTTCGTTGTTCTGTAGGGGCGTGGCCAGTCATCATAGACGAGTTTGTGGAGTTTGCCCGTCAAAAACTCAACATTCAAAAGGCGTAGCAGGGCTTTCAAGCATGGTCATTCATATGTCCTATATTTCTTTCCTCATTAAATGATCTCAAAAAACACAAACGTCTTGAAAAAAGAAAAAAAAGAAAAAGAGAATCATGCTTCAGAGCAGGAACTTGTCAGACTGCGAAATGACCTTTGCAGATGTCTTGGCATCGAAAAAGAGCAAGCTAGCCTCCTCCACGTCCTCCTTGAGGATTTCGGAACGCGAGTGCAGTCGCGCAATGATGCTTGCGGGCGTGAGCAGTTGGACGGCATAGCGCAGGGACGAACTGTCGCCGATCTGGGCAAGGACCGCCACCGTCTCCTCGGCTAGAGAAAGGCCCTCGGTCTTTGCTCGGATCTTGATGATCATCGCCCCCTCGTCGAGCGTGTAGGGCAGGGTGCGGATGATAGTTAGCCGATCGAGCAGGTCGACGGGGATACCGTGCGGTGATTGAATGTCGTCCGTTCCCCTAAGCCATCATCAAGGTTGGTCAAAAAAAAAAAAAAAAATACTGCGAAAATTTTGTATACCGGACGACGCTCAGGCCCTTGTTGGTTGCGAGGACGACAATGGGCGACAGGGACGACTCAAGAGCACGGTTCAAGTATGTGAAGCACTCAATGTCGAGCATGTGGACCTCGTCGATAAACAGGACGCCGGGCACGAGTTCGGCCACGCCGTCTTCAATGTACTTGTTCACGACCTTGTTGATTTCCCGTCGCAACTTTTCCGTGATCTCTGTCTTCCGTGGCTTGAGCAGCTGGTTCATCATCGACATGATGTCTTGTCCGCCCTTTCATAAAGCATTCGTTTGAGCCACACAAAGGAAAAACATGCTGCAACTAGCGGTACCTGAGGACGAGCGTTGGCCACATCGAGATCGTGCAGGGTCACATCCTGGATGATCTCCTTCTTCTTGTGCACGTCGCCTTTAGGCAGGGGCACGTACTCCTCGGCCTCCAGGTCAAACTCGGTTGCGAAAGCGTCCGAGCGACCCACGCGTTTGACAGCACCGCTGTTGGCCTCGATGTAGATGACATCGCCCACGGCCACCTTTTCTTTTTGCAAGCTGACCACGACAGGCATGTTAAATAAACAGCAACAATGACAGACTACGAGCTGGCAGAAATAATAGTACCTCTCGTAGATGGTCGGGTCCAGCTTGAGCTGCTTGGTGCCCTTGACGGTCTTAAGGCCGATGATGACATGTGAGATAGTCTTGGCGTACCCGCTCAGCGGCGCGTCCATCTCCTCGGCTGTGAGCTCTGTGACCTCGCCCTCGTACACCTCCTTGGTCTCCTTGATGCGCAGACCTACATTCAGTGTGGACCAACAAAGTAAGCCCAGCATGGCTTTTGGCAGCAACAGTACCAATGGCACGACGAAAGTTCTCCATAAGCACCTCTGTCTTCTTGACCTCGGACGAGTACACCTCGCTGCCAACCATGGGGCAGAAGGGCACCTTGGGGCCGAGTTCCTTTTTTTTTTTTTTTTTTCATTGATTAGGGTTGGGTAGGGGAAAGGCAAAGACGATTACGGTACCTCTGAGATGGCCAAGGCGATCGCGGTCTTGCCCGTGCCAGGCGCGCCGGCCAGCAGCAGTGCGCGTCCCGCCATCTTCTTGGTCTTGATCATGTCCACGACGATGCCGGCTGCCTTTTTAAGTTTGTGGTGGTGGGGGTATCAGGCGCATATGGCTCTACGACCCATGGGTGTGGTGCAAAGGGAACCACCGCCAACGTACCTCTCGCGCCAGCTCCTGGCCCACAAAGCCAGCAGCCACGGTCTCGGCCGTTCCGTCGTCGCGCAGGCCAAGGCCTTTGATGTGCGAGTGGCTGGCAATGCGCTGCTCTTTGACACCGGCGCCTGGCGTCGTCGTCGTCGCTTGCATTTTTTCTTTTCTTTTTCTTTTTCAAAAAATATTTTTTTTTCTGCGATGACCTCGTTCACAAACATGCGATTCACTGACTCCGAACCAATCCACCAATCACTACGCAAACACGGTTGTTCTAATCGTAGATAGAACCAACACCGGCACCAGGCTCCTTGAGTGCCACTTCGTCGCTGAGCTGGGGGAAGACCTTGGACACCTTGCCCAGGAGGTACTTGCCGTAGGTGCCGTTGAAGGCGCGGAGGTCCTGGCCGTCCCATCGCTTGCGCCCGCCCTCGCTGTAGGGCAGCGGTGGCACCTCGCTGTCCCAGCCCGGATCGAAGAAGAAGGGGAAGGAGAGGCGCTCGCGGCCACTGACGTTGCGTACGCGATGCGGCGTGGAGCGGTACAGGCCGCCCGTGAGCTTGTCCAGCATGTCGCCAATGTTGCACACAAACGTGCCCTTGATCGGCGGCGCGTCGATCCAGCCCTGTTGCGTGTGCACCTGCAGGCCCTCGTTGCCGTCCTGCAGCAGCAGCGTCAGCAGGCCGTAGTCGGTGTGCTCGCCCACGCCCCACTCACCGTCACCCTCGCGCGCCGGCGGGTAGTGGAAGATGCGGAAGAGCACCGTCGGGTCCCTGGTGTAGCTGCTCGCAAAGTAGTCCTCGGCCAGGCCCAGGCTGAGCGCGATCCCGCCCATGACTGCGTGCGCGAGCGTCGTCACCACGTCCAGGTACGCGAGCACGGCGGGGCCCAGCTCTGGCACGCTGTCGGTGGGGAAGAGGTTGCGGCCGCGCAGTGGCCTGATGCTTTCCACGGCATCGACGTCCTCAGAGCCAAAGTAGATGCCCTCCTTGTTGTCCGGCTTGCCAGACGTCAGCTCACCGTGCAGCGGAAAGAACCCGCGCCACGCCCGCCCGCCGCGCGCCATCGAGATCTCCATCTTCTTCTCCACCGGCAGCTCAAAGAAGGCGCGTGCGGCCGCGTCCATCCGGTCCACCAACGCCTGCGGCACGCCGTGGCCGCTGATGTAGAAGAACCCGTTCTCCTCGCACGCAGACGCAATCGCCTGGTACGTCGCAGTCTTGGCCTCGGGCGACGCGTCTGGAACGACCAGCGCGCTCACGTCGATGATCGGCAACGGCATTTGTGAAATGCCGAAGCAAAAACCCTGTTGGTTGCTGACCTTTTTTCGTTCCCCTTTTCCCACCAGTTCTCGTATCTGCTTGACGTTTCCAGTAACGGTTTGGGACTACTTTCCTTGGAACCAGCCATCCGGCAGTAAGGTATTGGAACGTTTTGTAGAAACCAAAAAAAAAAAAAAAAAAAAAAAATAAAGTTTATAAGGAAACGGCAAGATCAAGCGATACAGACTGCTGGCGGAAGGCAGCCAGATGGGCGTACGATTGTTGTAGCTGCACAGTCCAGAGGGTACT
>Ga0302233_10001363_pt1 | contig 16979 bp, 15 predicted proteins | sample II_Palsa_N3_1_FD_193516 | JGI IMG/M metagenome (GOLD analysis project Ga0302233, IMG submission 193516) | Peat permafrost microbial communities from Stordalen Mire near Abisko, Sweden - II_Palsa_N3_1 | ecosystem: Environmental > Terrestrial > Soil > Palsa > Peat permafrost | place: Sweden... | reverse complement strand
CCCTCGATCTCCTCTGGCAGCGCACCCACGCCTGGAAGCCCTGGCAGATCGCGCTCGTCTCCGGCTTCCTCTTCATCGCCATCCTCACCATCGTCGAGTGGCCCTTCGCCAGCTTCCTCCTCTCCAAAGCCTCCGAAAACCGCTTCTTCGGCACTATCTACTTCGACTACGCCACGCGGCCCACCAGCTCCGATCTCCTGCGCCGCTTCGTCGATACCGACCATGGCATCACCCTCTTCAGCGGCCTCTTCCGCGCAGCCGTCTACGGCTCCATCAGCACCTGGATCGGTCTAAGCTTCGGTCGCTGGATGCGGAGCGTGCAGCGGTGAAGCTCCACCTGCGCTCTCTTCTCCTCCTGCTCCTCTGCGTCCTCTTCGCTCCCCAGCCCGCGCATGCTCACGTCGGCAGCAAAGACGTCTTCGAGCAGGTCAGCGCCGGCCCCTACAATCTCTTCGTCACCATCCGCATGCCCACCGTCATCCCCGGCGTAGCCAACGTCGAGGTGCGCTCCGATGGCGCAGCCATCAGCGGCATCCACATCACCCCGCTCCCTCTCACCGGCGAAGCCTCAAAGCACCCGCCCACCTCAGACCTCATGACCCGTTCCACCGCCGACCCGGCCTTCTTCACCGGCAGCCTCTGGCTCATGGCCTCCGGCTCCTGGCAGGTTCGCTTCCAGGTCTCAGGAGCCTCGGGCGATCAAACCGCCTCAGTCCCGGTCCCCGCCGTCGCCATCTCCACGCTTAAAATGCAGCGCGGCCTCGGCATCACTCTCGCTCTCCTCGGCCTCTTCCTCGTCCTCAGCATGGCCGGCATCGTTGCGGCCTCGGTCCGCGAAGCCCGTCTCGAACCCGGCGCCATCGCTCCGCCCAACCGCAAACGCCGCGCCATCCTCGCAACCGCAGCAAGCCTCGCCTTCATGTCCCTGGCAATATGGCTCGGAGCAAAGTGGTGGAACGTCGAAGCCGCCGGCTACTCGATGGACGTCTATCGCCCGATGAAGGTCAATCCCGTCCTCTCAGGCAATCAGCTTGACCTCAACGTGCATGCCTTCCACCCCGACAGCGAACGGCGAGCTCGCTCCAACAACGACTTCCTGCCCGACCACGGTCACCTCATGCACCTCTACGCCATTCGCGAGCCTGAGATGGACGCCGCTTTCCATCTCCATCCTGAGCTCGTCGCAGCCGGAGACTTCCGCATCTCGCTGCCTGTCATGCCGCCCGGCGAATACGCACTCTACGGCGACGTTGTCCACGCCAACGGCTTCCCCGAAACCCTCACCGCAAAGATCGCCATCCCCCTCACCATGTCCGGAGGCCCACTCGGCGCCGAAGACGCATCCGCTCACCCACAGCCACTCAGCCAGGGCCAGCTCGGCAGCTCATTCAAACTCCCCGATGGCTACACGATGGTTTGGGGCCGCCCCAATGCCATTACCGCAAGCACCGCGTATGACTTCCGCTTCCGCCTGCTCGACGCCAACGGCAACCCGGCAACGGACATGCAACCTTATCTCGGCATGGCCGGCCACGCCGCCTTCGTCAAAACTGATGGCACTGTCTTCGCCCACACCCATCCCGAAGGTTCCGCCGCGATGCCAGCCATGATGCTTGCCAACGGCGGGGGAGACATTGGCATGGACCCGAATATGAAGATGGACACGCCCAACGAGCCCCTCTCAAACACCGTCGAGTTCCCCTATGGCTTTCCCTCCTCTGGCCGCTACCGCATCTTCATCCAGATGAAGCACGGAACCACAGTAGAGACCGGAGTCTTCGACGCAACTGTCCTGTAAGCAAAGGGGAGAGAGCCGGGATAAATCGGCCTCTCCCCAAACACCCACAACACCTCGATTAGTGAATCACCCCGTAGACCCTTACAGCGAAGAGATAGTCATTCAACCGGTAGCTTCTCTCAACCAGAAACGCCGGCTCTTTCCTGTGGACCACATACTTACTCCCGGTAACAACGGTCGGCACCGAAAGCATACAGGCAACATCCAGCTCCGGAATCTTCGCCTTCCACGCTCCGGCGAGCATATTGCTGATCTCCCCCAGCCCGTCCAGCACCGTCTCGTCCACAGTATCCAGCTCAATTCCCGCCATACAGGTCGCCATATAAATAGCAGCCTCCGATTTCACCACAACCGCGCACGCACCGCTGATGGCTCCCGCCAATCCAACCATGGCAGTCAGAACCTCTGTCTCAGGAGCCGGAACGAACGCATCTTCCACCGCGCTGACCGGAACCCCCAGCATAAGACCGAAGACCTCCCCGACAGCCCGATCCAGATGACCTGCATCCACCACCTGCCACACCGCTACACCCCCCAAAGCTCCATCCATCACTTCCGTCATTGTTCCTCTCCTCTTTCAACGTATTCTCTGAGGCGAAAGCTCAGGGTGTGCTGTTCGTATGTGAGCGGCGGCAGCTATGCCGCGCCCAGCAGTGGCATGACGCAGGCCTTCACCTGGTCCGTGGTAAACGGTTTGCAGATATATCCTCTGGCCCCCGCAGCAAGAGCGCGCATCACCATCGGTGTGCTTCCCTCTGTCGTAATCATCACGACAGGAACCCCCGGCGCGAGCCCTTCCTGTTTTCTCTGCTCGATAAACTCCAGTCCATCCATAATCGGCATATTGATGTCGCTGAAGATCAGATCGAACGCGGCGTTGCTCCCAGCGGCCTCCCGTAGAAACGTCAGAGCCTCCGCTCCGTTATTCGCCTGGATCACCTCAGTCAGGTTCAACCCCGCCTGACGCAGCGCCCTCTCAACTACCTTCCTCATCATCGCCGAATCGTCCACAATCAGTGCTCTCACTCACCCTCCTCTGTTTCTACCCTTACCTCTATGGCTCTATCGGCACGTGTGGCTCTGTTCTTGAACACGTTCCAGACCGATACAGCAAGCAACCCTCTGATAAAAATTCGCCATACAGACTTTGCCTGAACTATCCGGCTAATGCCCCGTCTGTCCTGACAGGATCGCATGCGCTATTCCATCCAGTGGCAGTGTGGTCTCCACCGCACCTGCCCGTATCGCCTCGCGCGGCATACCAAAGACCACGCAGCTGTTCTCATCCTGTGCAATCGTGCGGCTACCCGCCTGCCGCATAGCAAGCAACCCGCGTGCTCCGTCCGATCCCATCCCGGTTAAGAGGATGCCCAGCGAGCCACAGGGGCTCTCCCGCGCGATCGAAGAAAGCATCACATCCACTGCAGGCCGTTGATAGCACACCGCTGGTCCCTGATCGAGCTGTACCTGCATGCCGCGCGCCGTACGCACAACCTGCATATGAAAGTCGCCAGGAGCAATCAACACTCTTCCAGGTATTACTTCATCTCCATGCACAGCTTCTCTTACCGCAAACGGACACGAGGCATTCAGCCGCTCTGCAAACTGCGCCGTAAACAGCGGAGGCATATGCTGCGTGATCAAAACCGGAGGAATCTGAGCCGGCAGAGCACTCAGCACTCTCCCAATCGCCTCTACTCCACCGGTCGATGCACCAATAGCGATCAGTGCATACGGCTTCGCTCCGTACGAAGAAGAACCATCCACCAGGGAAGATTCGCCAGACAACGAACCTCGCTTCGCCACACCATCTGTCCCCCTCACAGCACCGATCTCTGCCAACACCGGCCTTCGCGCAACCACCTTCGATGAAGCCGCAATGCGAATCTTATCTGCAAGGGCCTTCCCCAGCTCTCCAACCGAGTAGGGACCCGCTGGCTTACCCATAATCTCGACCGCGCCAGCTCGCAGAGCCTCAATCCCGGCTCTGCACCCCGGTCCGCTGAGAGAACTAATGATGACCACAGGAAGCGGATGGTGCGCCATCAGCTTGCGCAGAAAGGTGATGCCATCCATACGGGGCATCTCGATATCGAGCGTAATTACGTCCGGCCTGAGATTCAGAATCTTATCTCTGGCAACAAAAGGATCCGGAGCCGTCCCAACAACCTCAATATCCGCTTCGCTCGACAACGATGCAGAGAGCATCTTTCTGACAATGGCTGAGTCATCCACCACCAGAACTCTTGTCCTGACAGCCTCTTTACGCACTGACACTGTCGTCTGGCTCATCCTGCCACATCCGGCTTCCGGCCACTCGCCATAAATCCGCCTTCCGGCATCAAAACGATTGCGGTCGGCTTCACTTCAACGTCATTACTTTGCATCATGACTACCTCACGCCTTGAAATATCGTCTCCGCGAACGAAGCTCCTGCTCTTCAGATCCATTCCGACGCACCATCAAACGCCCGGACCCGATCTCCAGCCGAAGGGTTCGAATCTCTCTCCCTCCAACATCCTCCGCGTCTACAACCACTCCGGATCTCCGAAAAATACGACGCATCGCCTGCAGATTTTTTTTTCCAATTTCCAGCGAATCCTTTGCCTGCAATACCTGAGCGCCGCCCGCCACCATCACGCGAAGACGGGACTTATCCAGACCCATTCTGGAAGCCTGCTGAAAAAATCTCGGGATAGCTGTATCGGCAAACATCCAGGGATATTCCTTCGCTTTCACAGGATCGATTCCTGAATCAGGCAGCATGTAATGAAGCAAACCTCCGATACCGTTCACCGGATCATGAACCGCTATACCAATACAGGAAGACAGCGAATAGGTGACCAGACTGATATCCGCGTTTCCACTAACTCTGGCGTCGTTTATTCCTACGAGCAGGCTTCTAATTGTGTCCCCTATGAGTTCTCGATGAGAGTTCACCGGAACGCCGGTAAATAGCAGGACAAACATACTTCATAGGCTGCGTGATCCGATTCAGACTCTCCGAGTGACCGACAAAAAAGTAACCCCCGGCCTCAAGCCTTTGATGGAAGTTCGCAATAAGCTTTTCCTGTGTCTCCTCGTTGAAATAAATCATCGCATTTCGACAAAGAATTAATGGAAATTCCCCCACCTCCTCAAAAGATTCCATCAAATTGAGACGCCGGAACTGAACCAGTTCTCTCACAGCAGGCTTTACGCACAATAATCCCTGAGAGGCACCAGAACCGCGCAGCATATACTTGTGAACGATAGCCTGCGGCATATTGGAAAATTTGTGCAGTGAATAAACTGCCTTTTGGGCGGTCGTCAGCGCCCTGTTCGAGATATCCGTAGCCAAAATTCTGATACACGGAACTTTCTTAACTCGTTCATGGAAATATTCAAGCAGCGCGAACGCCAGCGAGTATGGCTCTTCTCCGGTTGAACAGGCTGCGCTCCAGATATCAATCTGCTGGCGGTCTTCAATAACAGGTAAAATCGCCGATGTCAGAAAGCGAAAGTGCTGTTCCTCCCGAAAAAAACCGGTATGGTTCGTGGTAAGACAATCCACCATGGAACTGAGCGCCTTCCCATCCGCATCTTTTTCGAGATAGCTGCAGTACTCTCGAAAGGAGTCAATTCCAAGCTGGCGCATCAGCTTTGCAAGACGGTTCCGCACCAGTCCTTCTTTTCCAGGACGAATATCCAGACCGCAATATTTATAAGCCCTCCTGCATATATAGTTGAATTCCCCTGGAGTCAGCTCTGGAGTTATATAAGCCTTCTGCCGGAGAGACCGCTCTTCCGATTTGTGAAGAATAATTGCCACGCTCAATTGCTCCTTGCGTGATAAATGCCCGCCATATCAAGAATCAGGCCGACACGTCCATCTCCAAGAACTGCGCATCCCGCCAGACTTGAATTCCGTTTAAATGTCTCCCCCAGGCTTTTGATGACGACCTCCTGCCTTCCCATCAGGTCATCTACAAACAGAGCAAACCGTTTCGTTCCTGATTCAGCAATAATCAACAACCCTTCACAGGGGTTGAGAGTCGTGGGTGTTATGCCCAGCCGATTGTGCAGCCTGATGATCGGAAGCAATTCACCTCGAATAAGAACCATCTCATCGCGTCCCGTGACCGTGAATAAAAGATCAGCAGTTGGGCGCATCAGCTCATGGATCGAAAAAATAGGAATGATATACCGGTTGTCGCCCACCAGAACAACAAGTCCTTCAATCACAGCCAGCGTAAGTGGAAGATGAAGAAAGAACGTTGTCCCTTTATTGATGGCCGAGGTAATCTCAATGCGGCCCCGCAGCTTCTCCACATGTTTCCTGACAACATCCATCCCGACGCCGCGGCCCGAAATATCAGTGATCTTTTCAGCAGTAGAAAAGCCCGGCTCAAAGATCAGTTGATAGATCTCCTTATCTGACAAACTCGCGTCTGCCTTCACGAGTCCACGCTCAACCGCCTTCTTCAGAATCTTTGCCGGGTCGAGCCCGCGGCCATCATCAGAGATACCGACGACAATCTGCCCAGCCTGATGTTGCGCAAATAGTCGAAGCTGAGCTTCCGGGCCTTTACCCGCGGCGATTCGTTCTGCAACTCCTTCAATCCCATGATCCAAAGCATTCCGAACCATGTGGAGCAGAGGGTCTGACAGCTCTTCGGCAATCGTCTTATCAAGCTCCGTCTGTTCACCCGACATCTCAAAAACCACATTCTTTCCAGCCCTGCGCGCAAGATCCCTCACCAGGCGCGCAGTCTTCTGAAACAACCCGCTGATCGGGGTCATGCGCATGATCATCGCACACCGCTGGACCTCGCCCGTAATACGCGTCAACTGCGAAAGATCCCCCTCCAGCCGTGCATCGCGCGCAGCCCTGACCGCGGGATTATGACTCAGGATGGTCTGGGCAATCACCATTTCGCCAACCATATCCATCAATTGATCGAGCTTTGCTGTCTCAACTCGTATCGAGCCTTTGTCCCCTTTGCGCCGATCCATTAGCGGAGCTTCGCTCTCCATTACCTCCGGCATTAAGGGCGTAGAGGTTGAAGCGACCAAAGACACGGGCGTACCAATTGCAGGCTTATGCGACAACTCTGCTTCACGAATCTCAATAACTGTCGACCCTTCCTCGGCAGCCGAGTCCCCAGAGTCTATAACCGCTGAGACAGACTCTGGTGCCGGAGTTTGCTCCGACACCGCCGCAACCGTAAGGATCTTACCCAGGTCTTCCAAAAGAGTTTTGCTACTCCGGATCGTCGGCGCCGGAAGACCATTGGAGGCTGCGTGGACCACAGCCACTTCATCTTTCAGATAATCGGTACTTGCCAGAATCAGGTCCACAATCTTTGGAGTAATCGCCAGCATCTTATTGCGAACCTTATCCAGCAGCGTCTCCACCTCATGCGCAACGTTCCTTACGCCATGCAGCTCGAGAAATCCCGCCAGACCTTTGATCGTATGGAAGCCACGAAAAACCGCATGAATGCTCTCCTCAGCGTCCGGGTCTCGTTCAAGCAGCAGCAGATGCTCTTCGATTGTCGCGAAGTGCTCCCCGGATTCCGTCACGAAGTCCACCATCAGATCAGGATCACACGCAAACGACCCCGAGGTAGTCGGGTTTTGAGTACTCTCGGATGCTCCCGTCTCCTCAAAGGGATGCTCCTGTCTTTCTGTATCAAAAAAATTATCATCCATGAGGTCATCGGATCCAGAGTCTGTATCAGCATCCTGCAGAAAAGCACCCTCCTCAATTGTCTGACTATGCAGATCTCGATCTAACGTCACAGCATCCATAAGACCCTCTCTTCCGGCTTGTCATGCAATCACTGGAAAGCGCTGCGCCTGCGGGTTTAGCACGACCCGTCAGGCGCAACCATACTGACGCTGAGTTCTAGAACTCGGCAAACTGCGTCTCTTCGAGTGGGAAGCGGTCTTCGCTTGTAAGCGTTGATGCGGACTCCGATACCATTCTCTTCGTGCGTGAATCTGGCTGCATGTTCCTGAGAAAAGAGGTATTCACAGAAGACCTTGAGGCACCCGGGTTATAACTCATATTTCTTGGCCGGGACGTTCTATTCGCTGGTCTGTAGCTGCCACGTACACTCTCACTACTTCCCACCATTGCTCCTAACTGGTTCGCTACGTCACGCAATATATTGGACTGGGCGGTAAGTTGTTCCGCTGCAGATGCGCTCTCTTCAGCGTTCGCCGCACTCTTTTGCGTTCCCTGTTCCATCTGCGTAATTGCTCTTCCAATCTGCTCGATACCACGGCCCTGTTCCTGACTGCCTCCATTAATCTCGTCGACCAGCTCCTTCATACTGTCCAGCACACGAGACATCTTCTGCGTCTCCTCAGCTACCTTCTGTACGCGCAGATGACCAGCCTTCGAGGTCTGCTGTGACTGTTCGATCAGCACCCCCGTATCCTGCGCCGCCTGCGCGCACTGCTGTGCCAGATTGCGGACCTCGTCAGCGACGACAGCAAAGCCCTTTCCTGCCTCTCCGGCCCGCGCCGCTTCAACCGCTGCGTTCAGAGCAAGAATATTCGTCTGAAATGCAATCTTCTCGATGACCTGAATAATGCGCGAAATTTTATCGCTCGACTGGCTTATATCGTCCATAGCCTGAGTCGCAGTCTCCATCTCCCTGCTACCCGACTCCATCAGCTGCTTCAGCTCCGTCATCTGTTCTGCGGCCGTCTTCGAGTGCTCAGCATTGCGTCGCGCCATGGAGTTGATCTCCTCCGAAGAGGCCGATGTCTCTTCAATCATGGCAGCCTGTTCCGAGGTATCCTTCGCCAGCATCTGGCTCGCAGATGAGACCTGCGAAGCAGCGCTCGCAACCTGTTCCGACCCATCAGTCAGCTCTCCGATACTCTGCCGCAGCTGTGCATCCAGCTTGCGAATAATAAACAGAACAAGCACGCCGGCCAGTATGATCGGAATCAACATCAGGACAAGGGCCCAGTTTGCCAGCAGCACTTTTTTGCTCGCCTCTTCCCCGACCAAACTGGAGACCTGCTGTTGATAGAGCGCCATCTTCTCGGCGGCATCATGCATTTTAGTCAGAGGATTTAAGAGACTACCCGTATAAAGCGGCCACGCCACATCCACCTTATTTTGCCTTAGGGATGATTCAAACTCCTTCATCTCCGGACCAATACTATCCACTGTGTCCGCGATAATCCGATAGTCTGATTTTTCTTCTTCCGCAGTCATCAATACCTTGTAATCATCCATCGACGAATGGAGAAGCTGAGAGTCTTTTGCAAACTGCTCGATGCGAGCGCGTACAAGCTCCGGATTATTCTCTGCAATCCCCAGCATCGCCGCATTCGCGCTGTAAAGCTGGTCAGAGGCAAGGGCATTGATCATTCCGGAATCAAAGAGCTTTGCAGTATTCACTGTCGCTATTTGAGAGACCGTCGTCCTTAGCTGGCTAAGCACCACGATCGAAATAATGGATGTAGTCAGAGCCACGAGAGCCAGGGCGCCATAGGACAGATACAACTTTTTCTTAATAGTCATCGTGTGCATTGTTCATCTCCTCAGAATGTACGTAGGTTGTATGCGCCTGTTACTTAATTTGGCTGTGCGGCGATAACTCGCTCCAGTTCGATAGCGTCAGAATTGCTAAGAACCTGCTGGATATCGATCAGAATTTTTACTTTTCCCTTTACCTTTGCCATTCCAAGGATGTAAGGCGAATCAGCGCCATTACCAAAATCCGGGGTGTTGGCAATATCCTCCGGAACAAGCGTCAACACTTCGGCAACACCATCAACAATGGCTCCCATAAGTGCTGATTTTCCGGCAATCTGTGTATCGACAACCACAATGCAGGTCCGCTGCGTATACTCGACTGCCGGAAGATTAAACTTGATCCGAAGGTCCAGAACCGGGATCACCTGTCCGCGCAGATTGATAACACCCTTCACACACGAAGCTGTATTCGGCACAGCGGTAATATTCTGGAGGCCCATGATCTCTTTGATCTTGAGCACTTCAGCTCCAAACTCTTCTCCGGAAAGGCTGAAGATAAGATATTTCCCTGCCTGAGCCATCTGCGGTGAACTCCCCGCAACGGAGCGGGCTGCCTCTGGGGCTCTTGTACCTGCCTGCATTCTGTCGTCTCCAGGCGTCGCAGCTCTAATCCGTCTGCTCACGCTGGGTCTTTTATCGACATAAAACCGAATAAGCATCAATCGCAATGCGCGCGAAGTGAACTCACCCTGAGGCAAACCAAGCAACAGAGTGCGGCCAACACAGCGGAAAGCGTGATCACGCCGAACATCTGCCGGCGCAGCCTAAAACTCCTCAGGATGTGGCCGATGAACTAAGTGGATTGGAGAGCTTTGGAAGAGATGAACTTAGCTACCTCGCGTCCGGATTATCTGGCGCCGGAAGATGTCAGCACCACATCGTATGTTCTACTGCGGATAGAAGCGAGTCGCAATGACCTGCGCTCCGGGCGCTGTTGCCCCAATACTGCTCGTTTCGACCAAGAGCTCAAATGATTTCAGCGACCCGTTTGGTAAAGATGCCTGTTGCAGAATCGGCTTCATCACCTTTGCATTGAACAATGTATCGGCAGCAGCCTGGGTCGCCGCCATGTTGAGCCCCTCAATGATAAGAACATGACCTGCCCCATCCAGGCTGGGCAGATAAGCAATTGCGCCATAGGTGCGATTCGACGTCTCATCCGAGCCATTCCGATAAATCGTTTGCTCTGCGCCAACCGGATGTTCGTTCAATACAAAGGACTGATCTACCTGAGGCGTGTATTTGAGTTTGAAATTGAGTCTTTTCTCAAACAACGACACCCAGGGATTCGTATGTGTCGAACCCAGAAGAATGACATTGGAATTCTTGATATCCTCTGCGGTAATTCCTCTTGCATAACGAACCTGAGTACGGTTCGCTATAAACTCAGGAAGGCGCGTCAACATGGAAGTAATATTCAGGTCGACAACACTGGTATATCGCTGTCTGCGCAGATCATTGAGATTCTCCAGACCAAGTCCCGGCAGAGGCTTCATATCTGACAGGTAGGTTCCATTCGCATATTCTTCCAATGCGACCAGGTGCCCGGTCAGGTTCTGCAGAATGCCCAGTCCACTGTCTGCAGGCACAATCAGGGTATCCCGATTTCGCTGAAACAGTTGTACCCAAACTGCATGGGCAGCCCCCTGTTCCCTGTCTATCTGCACGGAACGTACCCCTAACCATCCGGCCGACGCAAACAAAACTCCCACCACCAGCCCAAGGAAGATCGAGAACCATGCAGGTTGCCAGGGAGCCCGGGAAATCTTCCGATTGTCCATCGTCGCCAGAGGCGCTCCCATTGCAGCCCTTGACGTAATCAGAACCTCAGACCCGTCAATATCAGCCTGAGCATGATTCTTTGCAACAGGCTCCGTTATATCTGGACTGGAATAAAAAACAGGAACGTACCCACCACGAGGAATAATGATCCTCATGGGCTCGTCACGTCCTTCACCATCGAAATATTCGTCGAGACGCTTTCGCAACAGACGCGCATAACTCCGCACGATATTGTCTTCGCCGGGATTGTAATCAGTGGAACGATTGAAAATCTGAATACCGATACGCTGCTCGGTAATCTCCTGCGTATTTCCCAGAAGGTACTGCTCGCACACATACAGCAGAAATTTGGGTAACAACTCCGATTTGCAAAGTCCTTTGCTGGCGCCGACTCGGCACGCCAGTTGCCATTCCTCTCTCGCAAGAAACTCCTCGCTGTTCATCCCGGACAGATCTTCAACAAGCACACCTGCCCGGCCCCACGAGTGTGGACCAGAGCCTGCAGCACCATCCGGCCTGGTACGAAACTCACCCGATCTTTCTCCGGGTGACCGTGCGCGAGGATTTGGCATGTCCCCAGCATAGCTTTGGTATATGAAATCTTTGTGAACAGGCTCTCCCTTAAGATGCCAAATCTCCTTGAAATACAGGGGGGTGAGCCAGGGGTAAAACTCACAGGGTAGGTTGTAATCCACGGGGAACACACTTTCGCAGCCCTCCGAACGCAGCCATGATCTATGTATCTGCAGTCATCAATGTGGTTTGCATCCGACCGTCGGCGCCGCGTCAGCGAGGCCGCAAGTTTTAAACACAATATGAATAAAAACACCCTGGAGCTAATTGTGAAACGTCTTTTATGGTTGGCAGTGATGGTTTGTCTTCTGGCCCTGAACTCCGCGCACTTATTCGCGCAGTTTGAAACTGCATCTGTTTTAGGTTATGTACATGATGCCTCTGGTGCATCCCTGGCCAACGCAGGTGTTTCGCTGGTCAACCAGGAGACCAAAGCGATCGTGACAGCAAAGACCAACGCTCAGGGCGCCTACGAGTTCACCGACGTAAAGATTGGTGAATACCAGGTTACAGCTCAGGCTGATGGCTTCGACCTAAGCACAACCCAGACCTTCCGGGTCACGGTCAATGCTCGGCAGCGCGTCGACGTCTCCCTGAAGATCGGCTCCGCCAGCGAAACCGTCACCGTCAATGACGCCGCCCAACTGCTCGAGACCGACTCCAGTGAGCGCGGCCAGGTCATCGGCACCCGCGAGGTCGAAAATCTTCCTCTCAACGGTCGCGCCTACGCCGACCTCGCCGCACTGGTTCCCGGTGTCCGTCGCAACATTCTTGAAAACTCCACCACCAGCAGCCGCGACGCATCCTTCAACGTCAATGGCCAGCGCAGCGAGTTCAACAACTTCCTCCTCGACGGTGTCGATAACAACTCCTACGGAACTTCAAATCAGGGCTTCTCCAATCAGGCCATCCCCCCCTCCCCCGACGCCATCTCCGAGTTCCGCGTCGAAACGGATAACTACAGCGCCGAATATGGTCGTTCCGCCGGTGCCGTCATCAACGTCAGCATACGCAGCGGCACCAACTCCTTCCACGGCAAAGCTTACGACTATCTCCGCAACACCGTCCTCAATGCAATCGGCCCCTTCACCCCTCCCACCAACGCCCTCACCGGCGCGCCCCAGAAGCCCATCCTCATTCGCAACCAGTTCGGCGCCACCTTCGGCGGTCCCATCTGGAAGGACCACACCTTCTTCTTCGCAGACTATGAAGGTGTTCGCCAGATCACGCACTCTCCCCTCACCGCGACTGTTCCTTCGCTGGACCAGAACGGAACCAGCGCCCTCGCCAAAGCCAACGGCGGCTATACCTTCCTCGCCACCAACGCAGCAGGCGTCGAACAGCCCACCTCTCCTGTTGCCCTCGTCAATCCACTTACCGGCAAGAGCTATGCGAACGGCGTCATTCCCTATGCCGACGCTTCCCCTTTTGCACAGGGCGTCCTTGCAGCCCTGCCCTCTCCCACGGCTGCCGCTCTGTCCAACAATTACGCCTCCCTGCCGGCGGGCAAAGTCACTGATGACAAGGGCGACGTCCGCGTCGACCAGACCTTCAGCGCACGCACCACCGCCTTCGTCCGCTACAGCCAGCATCAGGGAATCATTCAGGATGCGCCCACCATTCAGGGACCAGCCGGAGGCAGCAGCAGCAACGGCACCGTCCTCATCTTCAACCAGCAGATCGCCGGCGGCGTCACCCACGCCTTCACGCAGAACTCGATCCTCGATGCACGTTTCGCTTTCACCCGAACCGATGGCGGCAAGAGTCCCTACGGTGCTGGCCTGCCCAGCCTCATGGCCGGAATCACCGGCCTTCCAACCAGCCCCCAGGTCGTCCGCAGCCTCAACGACCAGAGCGTAAACGGCTACACACAGTTCGGCAGCCAGGGCAGCAACCCTCAGTTTCAGAACCCCTACGTTTTCAACCCCAAGATTAACTACACCTTCCTGCACGGTCGCAACAGCTATAAAGTCGGCTACGAGTATCAGGCCATCTTCACTTCAATCAGCGACTTCAACCCCAACTATGGGGAAAATACCTATAACGGCAGCTTCAGCTATACCAACCCCAACATCAACACGCTATCCAAACTCGACACCGGCACCAAAGAAGCTGTCGCTCTCGCAGACTTCCTCCTCGGCGCAGCGGATACCTACCAGCTCAACAACTTCGCCGTCATTCATCTGAACCAGCGGATGCACAACCTCTACTTCCAGGACGACATCCGCGTCAACTCGCGGCTCACCGTCAACGCCGGTCTGCGTTACGAGCTCGTCACGCCGCAGTGGGAGTCTGGCAACAATCTCGCAAACTACGATCCGGTCAACCAGGTCCTCATCCAGGCCTCCCCCGGTTCCATCTACAACCGTGCTCTGGTCAACATGCCGAAGCTCGACTTCGCTCCCCGCTTTGGTCTCGCCTTCCAGGCCGATCCAAAGACCGTCATCCGCGCGGCCTACGGTCTTGGCTACGCTCAGTTCAATCGCGAAGGCGGCGAGAACATGCTGGGCTACAACGGTCCCTTCATCGTCAACACCAACCGCGTCCAGGCTGCTCCGTTCGCGCCCTCTGCTGCAGCGGGCACCACAAATCCCGTCTGCACATCCGGCGACGAGCCATTCAACACCTGTTTCCGCACTACCCAGCAGGGCTTCCCAACCGGCTTTGCCACCTCTGCCAACTTCAGTACGCTTCTTGCCCACCGGCTACGTTCAGAGCTACCATCTCACCGTTCAGCGTCAGCTCAGCAACAACACCACCTTCGAGGTCTCCTACGTTGGCGAACACGGCGTCAAACTCCAGGTCCTTGCCGACCTGAACCAGGCAGCTCCGAATGCCGTCACCGCCACCTGCAACCCCACCACCACCTCCGGCTGCCTTAACCTCCAGTCCCGCCGCCCCATCAAAAACTTCACTGGCATCGAGGAGACCATCCCCGACGGCTTCCTGACCTACAACGGCCTTCAGACCAAGCTGGAGCACCGCACCGGCCACGGCCTCTATCTGCTCAACTCCTTCACCTACTCACGCGCTCAGGACAATGCTTCAGGCTGGCTTGATACACCGGCTGGCGACAGCGGGCGCATCAACCTGGCGAACCCGCTCGGCGACCGTGGTCCGTCCGCCTACAACCAACCCCTTAACGATATCCTGACCATCGTCTACGATCTGCCCTATGGCAAAGGCCGCATGTTCGGCGGCACAGCTCCCTTCCTCATGCAGGAAGCCCTCGGCGGCTGGCAGGTCACCGCAATCAACTCCGCAAGCAGCGGCATTCCCACCAATCTCACCTACAGCGAAAACTCCTTTCAGGACGTAAGCGACCTCCTCCCCTACCGTCCCAACGTCACCGGCGCCCCGGTTGTCCTGCCCAAATCGCAGCGCGTCAAGGCCAGCGGCAACACCGTTCTCTTCGCCCTCAACACCGCAGCGGTCAGCGTCCCCGACGTCAATCACCCCTACGGAAACGCCGGCCGCAACTCGATCCGGTTCGATCCCTACTACAACCTCGATCTCGGCCTGCACAAAAACTTCCCGCTCTACGTCGAAGGAACCTCCATCGACTTCCGCGCCGAAGCCTTCAATATCCTCAACCAGACCAACTATGCTTATCCCCAGAGCGGCGCGGGTTCGTCCACCTTCGGTGCGGTTACCGCTGCCACGACCTTCCCCGCACGCGTCCTGCAGTTCGCAGCCAAACTGATCTTCTAAACTGAACTCGGAGACAAATCACCATGTCTGATCTCAGGAAATTCGATCGCAGACAATTTACCGCCCTCGGCGCCGCATCGCTCGGCAACCTGCTCACCCGGAGACTCTGGGCCGAGCAGGCCCGGGCGACCGCCTCACCCGATAAGTTCTACTTCGCCCTCGTCGCCGACACCCACATCATCGACAACTTCTACGTCAAAGGCAGCGAGAATGGCGTCGAGGACAACGAAAGCATCCTCCTCACCACTCCGCGCTACACCTCCGCCCGCGACCTCATCAACTCGCTCAACCCCGCCATCGAACAGGTCTTCCTCATCGGCGACTACTTCCACAACTACCCTTCCACCGACTACGACTTCTACTTCAAAAACACCACTCGCCTCGACAACGCCAAAGCCATCACCGACGGCTTCAAAATGCCTGTCCACCTCGGCTTCGGCAACCACGACTATGACGTCAAACACGTCCCCCGCGAGATGAGCCATCGCCTTTTCGAGGCCAAGTTCAACACAAAGCCCTACTCAGTCGTGGACTACAAAGGTTACAAATTCATCCACCTGAACAACTTCCTCGGCAGCACCCAGGACCACACCGCGTCTGACTTCAACCCTGGCACCGGCTCTCTCGGCGAAGAGCAGCTTCACTGGTTCGAAGCCCAGCTCCAGCAGCACAAGCCCACCTTCGTCTTCATCCACTACCCTCTCATCCTCGACAAGCCCACCGAATTCGCCGACTACGGCCTGCATCCGCTGCTGAAGAAATATCAGGACACTATCCAACTGGTCGTCTCCGGCCATGTCCACAAGTGGATCGACTACGGACACGACTACGGCCCGCAACACTACGTCATGGCCGCCACTCGCTATGACCCCAACGCCTACATGCTCATGGAGGTCGACACAAAACACGCCACCTGGCGCTTCATGAACCAGAGCCTCGTCGAGTGGGACACACACTACAGCAAGCCCTGGCATGCCAGCTAAACAAAGGCCATGCTCTCGAAATAAGAGCATGGCCTTTGTATCCGACTAAGCCAGGGCGTTAGCTCTGGCTTTGTCGTTCCTACCTCCGCCCCTGCGCCCTCATCGCATAAGCAATCGCCTCCAGCGCGCGCTCCGGCGAAACATCCTCCGGCAGCGGCACCTGCATCTTCGCGCTCATCCTGCCGGCGATCCTGTCGGCCATCTCAGCTCGTTTATCGAGATCGAGATCCAGCGCTCGCCCGAAAAAAGTATCGATCACATGCAGGTCACCCGCATCGAGCCTGGCAACGGCATCCCCAGGCAACCACCCACCATCTGTCCTCGCGGCCTCTTCAAACGGCTGCGGATAAAGCGCTGCTGTAAACGTCCTGCTATTGTGATTCATCAGTGGCTGCTCATCGCTCCGCTCATGCACCACAATCGTTCCAGCAACAAAATCCCCCAGCCGTTTCTGCTCTTTATTGCAAAGCATACTGATCACTCCGACCAGATAAAAATTAGGCGGCAGCATATCGATCACGCGCAGCAGATTCCGCGCCAGCGCTTCAAACAAAGTAATCTGCCGTCCCGAATCCTTGATCACGCGAAT
>Ga0302233_10001362_pt1 | contig 16984 bp, 9 predicted proteins | sample II_Palsa_N3_1_FD_193516 | JGI IMG/M metagenome (GOLD analysis project Ga0302233, IMG submission 193516) | Peat permafrost microbial communities from Stordalen Mire near Abisko, Sweden - II_Palsa_N3_1 | ecosystem: Environmental > Terrestrial > Soil > Palsa > Peat permafrost | place: Sweden... | reverse complement strand
AGGCTATCCAACGTTATCCAGACTCACCCAGGCTGTTGATCGGGCAGGGAATGGCGCTCTATTCGCTGAGCAGGTACGAGGAGTCGATCAAGTCCTTGCTCGCTGCAGCAGATTTAAGCCCTGCAGATCCTCGCTGCTATCTGTTTCTGTCCAAGTCCTATCTGAGCTCTCCGAATCAGGCAGATGATGCAATTCGCACGTTTCAACGCTACTCAGAGCTGCAGCCTGGCAACGCGTTAGCCCAGTACTATTACGCAATGAGTTTATGGAAGGGAAAGCGGCTGGAAAATTTCAACGTAAATTTTCCAGCGGTAGAGTTCCTTCTGCAAAAGTCGATCGCATTGGATGGAAAACTTCCCGAAACGCACTTGCAATTAGGCATCCTCTATGCCGACCAGCATGAGTTTGACAAGTCGTTTCCTGAATACCAGCGAGCGTTGGAACTGAATCCCAATCTTCCAGATGCTCATTACCGTCTCGGGCAATATTATGTTCACGCCGGTCAAAAAGACCATGCTCAACAGGAATTCGCGGTCTATCAACAGCTCGAGAAGCAACGGTTAGCCGCAGTCGACAAAGAAAGGGCCGAGGTTCAGCAATTCGTCTATTCGGCGAAGTCCGGCCCAGTCGCCAAGCCATGAATCTTGCAATTTTGCGGTGGCATAAGATACGCCATGAAGCAGGCAGAGTGAAAGAAGTTGATGCACACTCGGGGCCCAGAGGACATCAGGTGAACTTGAATTGACGGCTTCATCCTCATTCAGCAAAACGATTCATGCGAAAGGCGAACCCGCCTGGCATCTTGGTCGTAGCAGACGTGACTTTCTGCGAAATTCGGCTGGGCTGGCGTTGGGAAGCGCCCTGATGAGCGGTAGCCCCTTTGTGTATGGAGAGTCGTCAGCAAAGAAGCGGAAGATGATCGTTGTTACTTTTGGCGGAGGCGCTCGAGACCAGGAGACATTCTCCCCTCAGGGACAGGAAAATATCCCCAATATGCTCCGGGACTTGGCGCCCCAGTCGAGTTTTTTCACTCACGTGATAAATCAGGGGATATTGGGTCATTATGTGGCGACCGCAAGCCTGGCGACAGGAGTCTACGAAACTCTCAATAACTTTTCAACAGTTCCGCCCGCACACCCGACCGTATTCGAGTATTTTCGTAAGGATCTGAACCGACCCTCATCAAGCACATGGGTCGTCGCACCCAGCAACGGTTTTAACCGAATTGGCGAGAGCGACTATCGTTCCTATGGTCCGGGTTTGGGAGCCAGAGTCATCTTGCCAAAGCATCTGCTGAGTGTGGCCGCCTCCGGAGCAGCATCACACTATGACCATCTACTGCGTGACAACTACGAGACCCCCCTCTATACGCCGCAGATTGGGGGAGGCGAGTTGGAACTGCAGCAGATGGAAGCAATATTGAAGCTTTCGGTCGATGATTTTATGGCCCATGCTCGGACTCTCTCAAGCCCAGACGAACTATCTGTGTACATTGCGAAACGTCTGATGCAACGTGAATCCCCCGGTCTGCTTTGGATTACGATGCACGATATCGACATCGCTCATTCTGGCTCCTACTCGCTTTATGTTGAAGCGATTCGGCGTACAGACCGTCTTTGTGCAGAGCTTTGGAAAGCGGTACAGGCCGAGCCCGAATACGCAGGGAATACGACGATGTTTATTCTCCCCGATTTTGGCCGGGATGCTGACGATGATGCTGGCGGGAACGGATTTCAGCACCATCGCACTGGTGATACGGCGTCCCGTACAACCTGGATGATGGCCCTGGGTGCAGGTGTTCGTCAGGGAGTTGTCTATGACCGGCCGGTACAGTCTATCGACCTTGTGCCTACTCTCGGAGAGATGATGGGATTCTCACCCAGGCTGTCACAAGGCAAGCCGATCCATGAGTTGTTATAGCTAATGCTGCCAAGCGATCTCAAAGCCGAACAGTTCGCCGGGTATCCGCCCGAGGCAAGAAAGCTCGTCACGGCTCACCTGGAAGCGCTGCAACGGCTTCCGCTCAGCTTCCTGCCAAGTCTGTTGAACGAGGTAATTGAGTATGACTTCAAGTTTCCCGCAGAGCGCACAGCAATCGACAAGGAGCTTAGTACTCTCAGCTCTCTTGCCCTAGCGCAGATCAAAGAGTGGTTTCAAACATTTTCGCGGCTGTCACTCTCGTCGAAGCTTGAAAACTTCGATTGGGTCAACCAGCCAGCTCAGTTCCTCGAGCAGCTATCAGCATATCTTTGGACCACTCGCCAACTGGATGCGTTCCGGGAGGCTGCGATCGCTTACGGCAATCGTTCTCAGATCGTAGCGGTGCCCGAACCGATTGCCATGCACAGGCTCGGAATCGCAGCCATTGGACAGGGTGTAGCGTCATATGACGCGCCCCTCTTTCGTGATCTTCGGGAGCACGGCACCTATTTCAAGCAGGTCAAGCACGAAAACGGTGTCGAACTTTTGCTGAACGCGGTCGCAGCCAGAGCGCAGGCACATCCCATTCCCTATGGACATTGGTATGTGGACGGAGGTCAGGCAGTCGATCACAGCCCGTTGCTGAGCTGCGTGTCGTTTCAGAATTTGGAACCCGTACGCTCCGCATTGCTGAAAAATATTCAGATAGAAATTGAGAAACCGGGGATGGGCCCCGAGGAACTACGCACACACTTGGCGCGTCTGTCTCCCGCTGATCTCAATATGGACAAATCAGGAGACGAAGTGCTGGAGCGCTTTCAGGTTAAGCTGCTTACGGAGGGTTCTGGGACTCAGATATTCAGCACGACGTTTGCCCAGTGGGCGGCGCGAGAATCTTTGCGAAGGGCGCAACCGCTCACCTTGTTCGTGCGCTTTGCCCCCCGCCAGCGGGAGAGACCTATGAATGAACTGATATCCAGCAACAACAGCAAGCCTGAATACGATTTCGTAGGTTCCCTGATTGACGCGGACATGGGTGCCTACTATCAGTGGATCAACCAACAACGCCTGCCGGGATCGGAACGCTCTTCGTTTCTCGTTTGGTTTGAAGATCACAGTCAAGCCCTTGTAATCGCTCCATCCATGCCCCGGGGTACCGAGTCAAACTCGGCTCTTAGCCTCGGCGAACTTCTCGCGTTGGCCACTGGATAAACGATCGAACCGATGCAAAAGGCCGGTCGTTTGACTGTCAAGAGGAGTGCATCTGAAATATCGGAACGGTCGATCAAAGAAACATCGATTTCAATAAAGGACCTTTGATCCGTATTGTCCGTATGCATCAGTAAACTATTTCAAGGCCCGTCAAGCCTGGCTTTTGAGCTCCGGGTACCTAGCATAGATGAGACGCTGGTCTTCGGGAGTCAGCTTTTTCAACTGCCTTGGTTTGTCTTGCGGTCGAATGCTCTTCTGATTCAGCACATTCATCAGACTCCACTCGCGCTGCAGGCCTTCAGGTTCTTCCGCCTTCAAGTCATAACGGGTAAAGTCGATCACCATCGGCGCGCTGCCAGTCTTCCAGTCATGCAACAACTCCAGTCGAAACTCCCTGTTCATGAACCACTGGATCTCCAGCTCCTTCTCTGAACCCGGCGCCCCGGTCCCTTTGGCATCGAAACGGTAGTTGAGCTTCGCATTGTCCCGATAGTGCTTCCTCCACTCCATGCCGAACTCCCCTTCAGTGATCACTCGGGTGTCGGGCCACCTGTCCCGCACAGTCTCAAGCCAATAGGTCAAATCCGCATCGTGACCAATTGATACCTCCCAAATTGCCGTCACCCAACCGAAGCCATTCATCGCACGGCCACTGTCAAAGTGCACCGCAGTCGTATCCAGCATCTCCTTTCGGCCAGCTAATGTCCCAAGGTTTCCTACCGCCTCGATCGGCCCCACGCCCAACCGGCTATTGAAGCCGCCTTGAAAGCCCTCCCGCCGCGCAGTCAGAAAGTCACAAGTCCAACCGTCCAGGCAAACACAGTCGATAAAATCCTTCGGACCTTGTGCTGGTTTCAGGTAGTGCTCACGGCTGGGGTAGTAGGGATAGCAGATGCCACCGTCGCCATCGCCGTTATCGATGCCGTGCTGGCTCCAGATCTGGCCCTGACACACATGAATACCCTCATCGGAGGCAAGGAGTCGCTGATTCTCTGCGTCCATAAAGCCCGCCACAAGACATTGAGGGCGGTAATTGTTCCCCACCATCTCCGATATCTGACCCAGAGCCGTATGAATGGTCTGCCGCGTTTGCTCGCGCGTGTTGTACATTGGTGCGAAGTAGCCACCTGGGATGAAGGTGATCTCGTCGCCGTAGCGATCATGGTACGAGGCAAGCAGCATCCGAGCTTCCTGGTATTCCTTACGGCTGTCATGCAAAGCAAGCCAACTGATAGCCCATGTCATCCTGCCGTCGGGGCAACCCGCGGCGAACGCCGCTCGACGCGATCGGATACGATCAGGGTGATTGTCGATCGCTTCGTCTTCGCCAATCGAGCGATTGGGAGTTACCTCGATTTGATTCACACGCACGACCGAAACGTGAGTTAAAAATCGGCCCAGCATAGCTGAAGGCGCAGCCGCGTGCGCGTGGATGTCTCCAGCAGTTCCTGCAAACGCGAGAGAGGTTGCCGAGGCTGCCGCTCGGGCAAGAAACTCCCGTCTTGTCCAGTCGCTGCCCATGATCCTTCTGCGTATCCCCAAGTCTTACTCCAATACCTGATGTGCAGTTCCTCTTCGGCAGGGATCATACACGAATCCGTCTCGTGCCTCAGCGCCGATTCGGGCCTCCAGAATCCAAGACGTTTTCTGGGTCACTGTGATATGAGCTCTGATGCAAATTCGGTACTTTCGCATGGGGTGTTTCAGTTGCCGTAAAAACGTGCGTGGTCTCTCTATTCATAGCTTGCTAGCAACACCTGCATCCGCTCCATCCAAGCCTGGTCGACACCTTCGATGTCGGTCGACACGCCGCTACCGTCTAGATTGACGAAGTTGTAGTATCCACCTGTTTGGCTGTTGCGTAAGGTTGCATTCATGAAGTCGATGTTGCGCCGCGCGTGATCGAGCCAAATCGCCTTCGGATCCTCTTGATAAAGATGCAGCAGGGCTTGTGTTGCCCATCCGCACCAGGTCGGATTTACTCGTGGGTCAGAGGTGTTGAACTGGTAGACCCCCGAGGCCTCATCCCACAACACGTTGTTGAGGCTTTTGGCGAGCTTCTTCGCTTTGGTGATGTAAGCAGGCTTGGAAAACGCGTCCGCATATTCGAGATCCGCCTCGATCATGATGGCGTTGTCATAGGTAAAGTTAGTCGTTTGCTTCACTCCCCCTGATGCGATCTGCCAGATGTAGAGACCGTTGGTCGAGTCGTACATCTGGTCATTTAGCCAGCTATCGACCTTGTTCGCCCACGTGCGATAGAGAGGGTTACCGGTCATCTTATAAAGGCGCGAGAAGAGCTGCAGGGCCAGCCCATTCGATTGAGTAGGTTTCACCTGCTTGTCGGTGTTCCACCAGAATCCGCCACCGTAGGTGTTGTCCCATTGGCCGCTCGTGATCAACCAGTTAGCGCAAGCCTCCGCTGATGCTAAATACTGAGCCTGCTCGGTGCCAGTACTCACCGCGTAAGTGTCGAGATAGATGACGCCGATCAGCGAGTTATCGTCGACATATTGGCCGCCGTTTGGGTTCGTCCCGTTGATGTTGGCCGCGGCGAAGTAGCCTCCGGCGGGGTTGGATGTATCCCATAGATCTCCCATGAAGGCAAATGTGTTGTTCATGTACGGCGTGTAGCGATCGTCCCCGGCCTGGATGAAGGCGGCGTCAGCATACATCTGGCTGCCGTCGTACCAGGCATAGGAGGTGCTGCTACCAGGCTCGATGCTGTAACCGCCGGAAGAATTCAGGAGGTTGCCGACGACGAAGTTGTGCGTGTCTTGAGCAAGAGTCCAGTAGTCGGAGTTGCTTACTTGCGCCTCCGACTTTAGGGACGTCATGTTGAAACACAGGAGCATAGTCAACATTGCGAGAATGCAGCGACTGGGTTTCGACTTGAGATGGAATGCTTTCATAGGGCTATCCTCTGAGCGCATGGCGAATGCCGCATTTTGTCCCCAGACCCTCCGGGGACAATCAGCCGCCTTGCGCTATCGGGTGCCATCATAGAGGTGATAATGATTTTAAGTCAATATAATATGATTTTATATGGCATATAAATCTTTTAATTTGATCCTAATGGATAAAATGATCACCATAGCCTGCTTGCGAGACATATCAGTTGCTCTGTGTGAGGACTTCCGACGAAGTCTCCAGCGACAACCCCTTGGTTTCGGGGAAGACGAAGAGCGTGAGGAAAAACTGTCCCAGCATCATGACTGAGAAGAAAAGGAAGGGGTATTGGCCAGCCACGGACGCGATCTTTGGATAGATCGCAGCGACCAATCCGTTGGTGACCCAGAGCGCGAGTGTCCCGAGACTTTGTCCTTTCTCACGAATACCGGGCGGGAAGATTTCGCTGAGGTAGACCCAAATCACGGTGCCCTGCGAGATCGCAAAGAAGGCGATGTAAGCTACGAGCAACCATAGGAGTGCGCCACGGTGGTGTCCGGTTGCGAAGATTATTGCGACTGCGAGCAGGCATAATGCAGTGCCCATCGAACCGACTAGCAATAGAAATCTTCTGCCAATAGTATCGATCAAAAACATCGCTAGGACAGTAAAGGCCAGGTTTGCGGCGCCTATCACAACCGCTTGAACATTGGCGCTAGCGGCGGTAAAGCCGGCCTGCGCAAAGATGTCATTGAGGTAGTAGAGTATCGCGTTGATGCCCGAGAACTGGTTGAGAATGCCGATGCTCAGCGCGATGAAGATAACTTTACGGTGATCTCGAGTGAAGAGGATATGCCGGTCTTCAGTACGAGACCGATTAGCCGCGACGAGCATACGCTCGACTTCAGACTCATGTTCGTCACTCCCCATGCGTTGCAAAACGGACATGGCCTCAGACAGGCGACCTCGAGAGACCAACCAGCGAGGGCTTTCTGGAATAGCGAGAAGGGCGAAAAAGAATAGTACGGCTGGCAACGCTGCTGCGCCAAGCTCAAAACGCCACTCAGCAGTACGTAGATGCAGGCTTGCGATGAAGAAGTTCGACGCATACGCGACGAGGATTCCCGCTACTACGGTGAACTGAAAGCAGGCTACCAGCCGTCCGCGCCATTGCTTCGGTGAGATGTCGGCGATGTACATTGGGCTCAACACAGAAGAGCCGCCTATGCCAAGGCCGCCGATCAACCGGAAGAGGAGTAAGCTGCCCCAACTCCATGCCAAGGCGCACCCTACCGCGGACATGATGTAAAGGACCGCCATCCAACGTAGTCCATTGCGGGCGCCATACCGCTCTCCAAGCGGGGAGGCCAAAAATCCGCCACCTACCGTACCCCACAGCGCACAGGAGACAGTAATGCCGAGCAACACAGGCGTTAGTGCGAAAGCAGCAGACATTCCGTGCGTTGTGCCTGCTATGACGGCAGTATCAAATCCAAGCAGGAGTCCGCCTAGAGCCGCTACGGCTGTACTTAGAAGAATGAGAGGGTTAAGCTTCAAAATAATACCTCAGAGACTTGTCTTGGTGTTTATACGACAAAAGATCATATTTTGAGATCATAAATACTATTTGTGATCATAAAATATGAGAATATACACACATGCAACATTTGAGTATCTGCATGATTTCTTCCTCCCTGAATTCATTGATCTTCTCTGGAGCATATGCGTTATGACTGTACTGGCTTTGGATCTGGGTGGATCTCATGTTGGCTGTGGGGTGGTGGACAGTGGTTCGGTTATTGCTTCCTCCAGCATTTCGACAGATGCGCGTTCTCTGCGCGAGACTCTGCCTGAACTGGCGGTGCGACTGCGCGAGAGTTGTCGCGCGTCCGGTGTTTCCCCTGAAGCCTGTAAAGGGATAGGTATTGGCTTTCCAGCCATCGTGGATAGCAGGAGCGGTGAACTTCTATCCACTCTCAGCGGCAAATTCGATGATCTTACGGCAAAGGACCTACAGTCGTGGTCCCATCGGGAATTTGGATTGCCCCTCCGGATTGAAAACGATGCAAAGCTGGCCTTATTGGGTGAGAGCTTGGTTGGTACTGCCAAAGGCTTTGAGGATGTAGTGATGGTCACTCTCGGCACCGGCATCGGAGTGGCTGTAATGCTGCAAAATCGGCTGCTTCACAGTCGTCTTGGACAAGCTGGCACGTTAGGCGGCCATTTAGTGGTGCGTTTCAATGGTCGTCCCTGCGTGTGCGGCGGAGTCGGCTGCGCGGAGGCGGAGGCATCGACCTCGGTACTACCAGCTCTGTGCCGCGAGTGGCCGGGCTTTGCAGAGAGCTCCCTAGCGAAGGAGTCACAGTTGAACTTCTCCACCCTCTTCGAATCACGAGACGCTGGGGACAGCGTATCCGCCGAACTCATCGATCACTGCATCGATGTATGGTCCGCGCTCACAGTCAGTCTTGTCCACGCCTATGGTCCGCAGTTGATTCTCTTCGGTGGAGGAGTCGCGAAACGCGGAGAGGAGATTTTGAGGCCCATTGGTGCTTATGTCGAGCAGCACTCTTGGAAGACCAGTAGAGGTATTGCCAGGATCGAGGCCGCAACGCTCGGCGCGGACGCGGCTCTTGTCGGAGCGGAAGCCCTATTTCTTGGAGAGCTTGCATGAGTGGATACGGTAACTTCGATTGCGATCCGGTGATCCAGATCAGCGAAGTAGAGACGGATTGTCTTACGGGTTGGTCCGAAGTTTTTCGGCAGTTGAAGCGTGAGATCCCGCAGAGTGGCAAGTACGTGGTTGCCCTGGAGTGCTATCCCGGTGTGTCTCTCGATATGTTGGAACAAAGTCTCAAGGTGGCATTTACGGGCTCCCAAATCCTCAATGTTCAGGAGGCCTATCGTTCGAGCGAGGAGCTCCAGACGGACGTTGCTTCGGTGCTTACGGATGATCCGGTGTTCGGTTTTATGCAGACGTGGAATATCACGCAGTTCTTCGAGGAGCGTCAGCTTCATGAACTCAAGTCGGCGGTAGGCGCCTCGTCCTCGCTAACTATTTTGATCGGGACCGGGACTACCCATGTCGTATCCGAACCGAACCTGCTTTTGCACGCAAGCGTTACACGATGGGAGTTGCAGCGACGGCAGCGCGCCGGAAAGATCGGCAATCTTGGCCTTGAAAATATTGGTGCACCTCCATCGCTGCTCTACAAGAACGCCTTCTTCCTTGAGTGGCGTCTCGCTGATGACATTCGCCATGCTATCTACAATAACGTCGACTACTTCCTGGATCTCGATGTATCGGATGAGCCACATATGGTGGCGGGTGAGACCCTACGGCGCGGAATACAAGCTGCAGTCCAAAGACCCTTTCGTGTGGTCCCCTTCTTCGATCCGGGCCCTTGGGGCGGCTATTGGATGAAGGAAACCTTCGATCTTCCCGAAGGCCCGCCGAACTATGCGTGGTGTTTTGACTGCGTTCCCGAGGAGAACAGTGTCAACCTAGGCTTCGGCTCGCGACATTTCGTCATGCCCGCGATCACGCTGGTCCACGAGCAGCCCTCGGCTTTGTTAGGTGAGGCCGTATATAAGAAGTTCGGAGCTGAGTTTCCAATTCGTTTCGACCTTCTCGATACAGTCGGTGGTGGAAACCTATCCTTGCAGGTCCACCCGCTGCCGAAGTACATCCGGGAGCAGTTCGGTATGCCTTACACCCAGGATGAGAGCTACTACATTCTTGACAATCGGGAAGGCTCAGAGCTTTACCTGGGCCTCCGCGAGGGTGTTCGTCCCGAGGAGATGCGATTGGACCTGGAGGCCGCGCAGAGAGGGGAGCAGCCCTTCCCCGCGGAGCAGTATGTGAATGTATGGCCGACACGAAAACATGATCACTTTTCAATTCCCGCAGGCACAATCCACTGCTCCGGAAGTGACAATCTCGTGCTCGAAATCAGCGCTACACCTTACATCTTCACGTTCAAACTATGGGACTGGGAGCGTGTAGGTCTCGATGGCAAGCCGAGGCCTATTCATATTGAACACGGCTTAGCAAATATTCAATGGGACCGCGATACGGCTTGGGTCCGCAGAGAATTGTTAAACCAGGTTGAGATTTTGGCGGAAGGTGACGGATGGAGAGAGGAGCGTACGGGGCTTCACAGTGCTCAATTTCTTGAGACGCGACGAACCTGGTTTACAAAACTGGTGCATTACGACACAAATGCCAACCTACATGTACTGAACCTTGTAGAGGGTGAGGCTGTAGTTGTAGAAAGCCCTTGCGGCGCATTCGAACCTCTCGAGATCCACTACGCGGAAACCTTCATTGTTCCGGCGGCCATCGGAGCCTACACAATAAGGCCATTGTCTGAAGCGACCCGACCGCTAGGAATCATCAGGGCTTATCTCCGAACTGAGTGATTGGGCTCAGGCTCTCGTCACTTCGATCCCGAGCTTCTCAAAAGGAGCGATCGCCGCATCGCTTGCGCCCGAATCAGTAATGAGAGCGTCTATCTCTGTCGTCTGGCAGAGCAGCCAATGACTCACGGCACCAAGCTTGCTGTGGTCGGCAACGGCCACCTTTCGCTTGGAGTGACTCACCAGCTTGCGAAGCAGTTCCGCCTCCGCGGAGTTGGTGCAGGTAAGCCCTTGTACAGCGTCGATGCCATCTACGCCGATAAACATGATGTCCGCAAAGAGGAGATCCATCGAAGCGTTGGCGAGGGGGCCAACCAGCGTAAACCAATTTCCTCGAAGATGGCCTCCCGTCACAATCACCTCTATATCCTTCCGATTGCTCAACTCCATCGCAACGTTGACCGTGTTGGTGATGATCGAGATCCCACTTAGAACTTTGAGGCTTCGAACAACCTCGGTGGTGGTCGTTCCTCCGCTAAGAGCCACTGTCTGTCCGGTCTGCACCAGAGCCGCTGCTGTTCGTGCAATCCGGCGCTTTTCGTCCGCGAAGCTGCTGATCTTATCCTGAAACGAAGCGTCGTGGCGGAAGGGCTCGTAGAACAAGGGCCCGATCGGCACGGCGCCGCCGCGGACGCGTTTCAACAGGGACCGTTCTTCCAGATCTTCAAGGTCGCGGCGGATGGTGGCGATGGATGCACCTAGCGCATTGCAAAGCTCGTCAATTGCAACCGTCCCCGATTCTTGTAGTTGGTGAAGAATGAACTCCTGTCGTGCAAGGAGATTGTCTGTCTTGGCCGGCATGACCGGAGCATACCAAATTTGACTCATGTTTCGACGATATCCAGTTAAATAAAATGACACAGGCGGCGTTTATGGTGATTGTTTTAGCGAGTTTCGTACTTTATAAATGATCTTGTTTTGATGTATCGTTCACACTGTCTGAGTTTAAGCTTAAAGCGCACTGGAGCAATGGGGTAAAGATGAAGAGACGAGAGTTTGTAAAATCAGCGGCCCTGAGTGCTGCAGTAGCAGCCGCGGGATCCTCTTGGCGAAGATTCGCCACTGCACAGCAGCCTACATCGACATCTTCTGTCGATTCGGAGGTCAAGCGTGTCCTCATGATTTTTAAGTGCCACCTTGACGTAGGGTTCACGGACACTCAGGCGAACGTTCTGCAGATGTACTTCAAGAAGTACTATCCGCAAGCGATAGAGACAGCGGCGAAGCTGCGCGAGAGCGGCGGAAATCGGTACGTATGGACCGGTGCCGGTTGGTTGCTATACGAATTTCTCGAGCAGGCGAGTAGCAACGAACGCAAGGAGATGGAGAGCGCCATAGCCGCCGGTGACATTGCATGGCATGCCCTCCCGTTCAGCTGGCAGACAGAGATGCTTGATCGCTCCATGATCGAGGGCTGCCTCGGTTTTTCTGGTTCGTTGGACGCTCGCTTCGGCCGCAAGACAACTGCGGGAAAGATGACGGATGTACCGTGCCACTCACGCGGTATCGTCTCTCCGCTTGCCGGCGGAGGCGTGCGGCTGCTGGATATCGGCGTAAATCCGGCGAGTACGCCCCCAGATGTCCCCGACGCCTTTCTTTGGAAAGCTCCGGACGGCACCTCTCTAGCTGTGCTTTATCACAAGCATGACTATGGCAGTACTTTCAGGGTGGCAGGCTCCGATCTCGCGGTATCCGTCAACGTGCGGGTAGACAACTCAGGCCCGCACACGATCGAGGAGATCAATGCTATCTACGCGGGGCTGCACCAGCGTTTCCCCAAGGCACAACTGATTGCCGGAAGCCTGACCGACATCGCCACGGAAATGGAACCATTGCGCGCGAGCTTGCCCGTTATCACGCAGGAAATTGGCGATACCTGGATCTACGGCGCACCCAGCGATCCCTTGAAGATTGCTCGTTACCGCGAGGTTGCTCGGCTTCGTAGAGAATGGATAGCGAATAGCAAATTGGCCAAGGGTGGTCCAATCGACCAGAAATTGTTGGCACGGTTGGCGCTCGCTCCCGAGCACACTTGGGGCACTGACACAAAACGCTATATCGACCACGATCACTACTCCCCGAAGGAGTTGGCCGAGAACATCAACAAACCTGGCTACCAGACCATGGAGCATAGCTGGCAAGAAAAACGTGACGACGTTTCGTCGGGTGTTCAAAGCCTGCCTACGTCATTGCGGACCGAAGCAGAGTCCCGTTTGAAGGCCCTGCAGGTTGCCGAGCCTAACCATGCCGCGATGAAGGAGCATGACAACAGGAAGACGATCAACACTACGCACTTCGAGCTCATGCTTGATCCGGACACAGGAGCAATTACGCGGCTTGTAAGCAAGAGTTCAGGAAAACATTGGGCTTCGGTGGGCAGTCCACTAGCACTCTTCACCTATCAGACTCTTACCCAGGATGACTACAAAACATTCCTCAACGACTACGTCGTAAGTAAAGAGTGGTGGGCGCCTCAAGACTTCGGGAAGCCAAACATCGAGCGGTTCCAGCCGGAAGCTCGGGACTGGCACCCGAAGCTAGACAATGTCTGGACATCAGAGAACGCGGAAGGACACCGAGTACTCGCGAAGATGTCTGTCAAGGATCCGGCGAACGAGGCGCGTGGACTGGTGGCGTGGCCGAAATCGATGTACCTCGAGGTGTTCGCACCGAATGTCGAGCCAAAGCTTAGTGTCACTTTCTATGCAGTCGGCAAGGCTCCGAACCGCATGCCCGAATCGATGTGGCTCACCTTCAAGCCACAAACACAAGGCCCCCCGAACTGGATTTTAGAAAAGGTGGATCACGATGTTTCGGCAACGGACGTGGTGCGTGGCGGCGGAAGGCGGATGCATGCGGTCACCTCGCGACTGGCCTGCACCGACGGCGATCACCGACTGGAAATCACTACTCTGGATGCGCCCGTAGTCGCGCTCGGCGTGCGTTCCCCGCTTAACTTCAGCCAGGAGCTTCCCGACTTGCAGCAGGGCGCGCACGTCAATTTGTTCAACAACGCCTGGGGCACCAACTATCCACAGTGGGCTGGCGGAGATTGGCGGTACCGTTTCAATCTAATGGGCTAAAAGGGCACCGCTGCTGGCTGTGGTAGGCATATTGCAGAAACGACCACATGCAGACGGCGTAGTGAGCCGATGCACCAGACGTATCGTAACAATTGCGTGCGGTCTTACTTCTAACTCGAGAGTGTGCGGATCAGATAAAGTCAGCTCCCTTCCATCACGCTCAAGGGCATCAGCGACCCAGGCATGCTCCACGTAGGTCTGCGGCAACGTGATGCGCACTTTCCTCGCGGCGCCTCCGAGATCAAGAAATCGCAGGATCGTGCCACGTCCATCTTCGGCCGGCTTCCACGTTTGGAGAACGAGCGCCCGGTCGTCCATCTGGAGAAAGCTACCGCTCTTGCCGTCGAGAGGACGTTTGATCTCCACGGCCTTGTCAGACGGTGTCACCTCGGAGACCTCAAGCGGCGTCATCTCCTCCCATCCAAGATGGCTAAGTTCTACGTCATTTATGGCAGAGCCGCTGGTTACGACGTAGCGGAATCTGAAATGGCCACCCTGTTCGGCGCGATAGTTGACGTGCCAGAAGTTATTCATTATGTATGAGAAGAGGGTCCCTTTGCGTGCACCAAAGGTCTCAGGAAATTGCAGTCTGCTGATGTCGCCGAACGTCATCAAAGAGGCGTCGAGCGGCATCACTGCTGCCGACACACCGTCCTGTTGCACGGCGGCCCAATGTTGGACTGAGAACCAGTCCAGTCCGGCACCGGGGTACATGTCCTGTGCCGGATTGACAGTGCCGTTTTGTATCTCGTATCGGAACTCGGGATGCATCATTGCGAACGGAAAAGCAAAGTACACGCCTTCATCTTCCTTGGTAGACGTCTTGTCCACATCTTCTGTGAACAGCACCTTCTTACTGTGGCTGCTCAACGTGATCGTGGACTCGATGCGTGGAGTATTTGTGTCGGTGCTCACTAAATGCGCAATGAGACCCTCAGGTGAACGTTCGATCGATACTAGCTTGCCCGCGCTCGCGCCGTGTACAACAAAGTGATCTGTGCCGGCTGCCTTTTTGTTTGTCGTCAAGTAAAGGTATTGCCCCAGCCGATAAGGGCTCGTCCCATCCACGAGCTCACGGTTGAGTTGCTTGTCGAACAGGCTTCGCACTGAGCCTGTGAAAGGGTCCAGTTCAAGGCGATAAAACTCGTTCTCCATCGAAGTAGGGGAAGGCTCTGCTGAAGCAGTTGAGTTGACCTTGTGGCGTAGACGATATGTTTTATACCCTATTGCGGGCACGTTCTCAGCCCAGAAGTGAGCTTTGCTGGTGTGTTCTCCTTGATCGGTCAACGAGACAGGCACTTTCTGACCAGTGGTGTTGTCGACCAACTCGAACCCATTGCGAACGTCCACCGCCACCATACCGCTCCGCTGCCAGTTCAAGGTATTGAAGACGACCAGACTCTCCGCGGGAGTGTCGATGGAATCTGCAAGATCCGCCATAGTGTGCCGTAGCAGCGTGTCTGAAAGATCATGCGCATTGATAGCTCGGGAATCCTTGACTGCCAATTGCACCACCGCCTCATCGTTCTGACTGTCGGAGAAGCTCTCCCCCGACGTCCACGTGTGCTCGTCCATCAGCACTATGTTTCTCCACATCGCATCGAAGCCATCTTTGTTGACTGCGATAAGTGGATTAGCAAGAGAGCTGATGGTAGCTAGCTTCTCAGCGGAAGGTCCTCGCGCCTCTGTCTCTCGTTCCATCGCTGCGTAGTAGGCATCGGCAGCAATGCCATCCTCCCAGTACGGGCCACCGTCACCGCGTACTGTCGGAATGTCGTTGCCGAACTGTGCCGCAACCGAGGTAAGCGCCTCGTGAAAGCCCGAATACTGCAGATGTGGAAACGCGTATTGTTTGTTCCACTCCCCCACCAGCTCCGCCTGTTGCGGATAGAGATCAGTATTCTCTACCTGACTACCGTACAAAATCGTTGAACTCGCTTTGTAAGTAGGGCGCGCGTAAAGCTGCAGGAAAAGCGGCATGGTCTCTTCGCCAGCCTGGATCATCGGCGGCAGACCAAAGATAGTCCACATCTGATGATAATGGCGGGAATACCAAAAGAGCACGCGTTGTCCATCGGGCCCCTGCCAGTAGAAGGGTGAGGTCTCATCAAGATGGCCACGGAGTAGAACGGGTGCCCGTCCGTTGTTACTGCCCGCGATCAGATTATGGATTCCGGCGGAGGCCAGGATTGAAGCGTAGGACCAGGAATACGAGGGCACATCGGTAATGTTTGCGTAGTTCAACGGCGTTCCATGCTCGCGGCTGAAGTTAACGCTGGGGTAGAGTGAGCGAATCAAGGTCTCGCCTGAGGCAAAGCCTGTAAGCTCATTGCTGTACTGTGCAGGAATGAAAAGCCGTTCCGCTTTGATCTGCGCTATGGCCCGCGCCTTGTCCTCGGCGGTTCGATTCTCCATAAACTGCTCGAAGCTCCACATGCCGTCCATGCTGAAGCGAAACTCAGGATGAAGATGAAAAAGGTCTAACGCTTCATCGACCACGCGACTCTGTACTGAAGCCACCTTCGCCTGGTAGTCCGTATAACCAAGATCGAAATGCACATGTGGAACCACGTATACGGTCCAGCGCTTTGCAGGGTCGACGATCTCTTCCGAAGTTATCAGCTTCCCACCTTCGTCTAATTCGACCTGTATTCGTCTGTGCGGTTGGAAGACGGGAAGATAAATCCTACTTCGTTGCTCACCCCAAAGAACGCTTGGATCAAGCAGAAGCAAACGCCGCGTACCTTCGATTGTTATCGCCGCGCTTCGAATCTGGGATGAACCCGCGCGAATTGTAACGTCAACCCCTTCTTTCAACTGCCTGTTCTCCTCTCTGTAGAAGACAGTGGGTAACACATGAACCCTCGCGTTCGTCTCAAGGCTCGACGTTCTCTCCGATAGCTCGATCGCGTCGTAGTTGAAGCCGGCATCGGGAATCTGCTTGCCGCCTCCATCTGCCACAGCAGAGAAGGCGATCTCGTTCTCTCCTCGATGGAGGAAGCTACCAGGTATCGCAAATTCAACCGTCGCCTGCGAAAACGAAGGGAACGAGACAGCATCGCCATCGCCGATCCTGCTATCAAGTTTTGGATCGAGATAGAAAGTACCCTCGCGGCCGTTAATAGACACATGTAATCTCGGTACGCTCGCGTGCTCTATCAAGAGCGAAACCCGCATCGTGTAAGCCGCGACAGGATCGCCGGCTATCGGAAACGCAATAACCCGGGGAGCAGAAGGCACGCCCTGCACGCCTGGTGTCGACGTAGTGGTGACGGGCTGGAAGGCATACCAACGATGCGTGTCCGGCGCGTCTGTCATATCCACTCGAACTGAGCTTTGTGGCTCACCGAAGGAAAACTCGCGCGACGACCCGTCAAAACGCCCAAGCGTGAACACTGTTTTGCTCCGTACGCCTTGAGCCAGGGCAGCCATTCCATTCGCGGTTAAACAAAGCAAGAGAG
>Ga0302233_10001361_pt1 | contig 16984 bp, 34 predicted proteins | sample II_Palsa_N3_1_FD_193516 | JGI IMG/M metagenome (GOLD analysis project Ga0302233, IMG submission 193516) | Peat permafrost microbial communities from Stordalen Mire near Abisko, Sweden - II_Palsa_N3_1 | ecosystem: Environmental > Terrestrial > Soil > Palsa > Peat permafrost | place: Sweden... | reverse complement strand
AACTTCCCCGAGGTATTGATTCAAAAAAAAAAAAAAAACTATTTTTCGATTTTCCATTAATACAATTTTTTTTTTTTGTCCTTTACAGGAAGCAAAGGAGACAGTGCGGGGCGTCCGGCTGACGCGCGACCATTTCGGCGGTGTCTTTGATGTGCCATCCAAGTTCAGCGAGGCCGTGGTCGAGACGTGGAGCAACTCCAAGTTTGGGTCACTCGAGATTTGCACAGAACTTCCAGAACTGGACGGTCCCAATCAGGACAACCAAGGCGGATTCGGCGGTGGACGAGGAGGCTTTGGAGGACGCGGTGGATTTGGTGGACGAGGTGGATTTGGCGGCGGCCGAGGAGGATTCGGCGGCCGTGGTGGATTCGGCGGCGGCTTCAGCAACGGCGGTGGTCGCGGCGGATACGGAGGCGGTCATGGCGGATTCAGCGGTGGACGAGGAGGAGGAGGAGGAGGTGGTGGTGGTGGCTACAGCCGTGGCGGTGGACGTGGCTACTCGAGCTAAGTTGTTCTTCTTCTTTTGTTGTCTCGTTTTGTACAGTATCGTAGAAAATACATATTGAAAAATATAACACATGGCACTGTCTCAATGCTCTGCGTCGCCATCGTCTTCGTCGTCCTCGCCGTCGTCGTCATCCTCGCTGCTCTCGACACCGCCTCTCCTGTTTGGATTTGCAAAGAGTCCATCCTCGTCCGCATCCGATTCGTCATCGCTGCCGTCGTCCCCGTCGTCTGTCGACGCAAACTCGGCGGGCCACTGGTCCAGCGTCTTCAGGTGCTTGATCTGGTCCGGGTAGAGGATGTGCACAATGTCGCCCGACACCTTTGTCGTGGTGCTCTCGTTGATTGCACTCACGACATAATCGCCTTGTTACGCAGACCATGCGATGATTAGTTTGTGGAAAAGGGAAAAAGTGGGGTTACCTCGTTTGACCCACACAAGGCTGCGGAACTTGGACGGCATCTTGCACAGCGTCGTCTCTCCGCCCGCCAGCTCCACCTCGTACAGATGGTTCCCCTTGGCCTTTTATACACGCCCTGTAAGGGAAAACCACCAAAACAACACACCCGTCTCCACGCGTACCTGTACGACGCGGGCAACCACTTGGCCCTCGGCCAGCTCAGGCAGCCCCTCCAGGACCTCTTGCTGAACGGTTCGTTTTTTCGGCATTGGGCCACGTGGTGGTGGTGGCAAAGAATGTGTCATCGACAATTGGTTTTATTCAGTCTTGGCCCTGAACTCAAAGATGCGTTTGCTGCCGCTGTTGCCGCTGGTGGTGGTGGCCGCAGCCATCGCGGCGGTCGATGCGGCGCTCGCCGATGATGTCTCGCGGCTGATCGTCAGGTGCACCTCTCTCTCTTTGGTCCCGTACTGACCGTTTTTGCAGGAACCCCGTCAGAGTGTTTACGGCGCCCAAGCAGCGCGAGGGCGGCGGGTTCATCGTGCGCCGCTCAGTGGGATCGCAGGAGATGAGCGTGATGGACCCGTTCCTGATGCTGGACCACATGGGCCCCGCAGACTACGGGCCAGGCGAGGCCGTGGGCGCGCCCGACCATCCGCACCGCGGCTTCGAGACGGTGACGTACGTGATCGAGGGCGGGTTCCACCACCAGGACAACGCGGGCAACGAGGGCTGGCTCCGCGCCGGGTGGTGCCAGTGGATGACGGCGGGTCGCGGCATCATCCACAGCGAGATGCCCACCGAGGAGCTGCTGGAGAAGGGCGGTCGAATGGAGGGTATTTGCCGAGTGGCATTTGGGGGCATCTGGTTGACAAGCACATGTAGGATTCCAGCTCTGGGTCAACCTCCCCGCCAAGGACAAGATGGCAGAGCCTCGGTACCAGGATACGCCCCCAGAGAAGATCCCCAAGGTGCAGACTCCCGACGGCAAGGGCACGGTCGTGGTCATCGCCGGCCAGGCGCTCGGCACCAAGGCCTACATCGAGACGCGCTCCCCGATCATCTTCCTGGATGTGCAACTCGAGGCCGGCGGCAAGTTTGAGGATGCCGTGCCCGCGACCTTTGACGGTTTTGTCTACGTGTACCGCGGCAGCGCACTCTTTGGCGCTGACAAGACCCCTGCCAGCGAGGGCCAGTTCTTTGCCTTGAGCGCTGGCAATGGCTTCCGGGCCGAGACCTTTACCGGTGGCCGCTTCCTGCTCATCGCCGGCGTCCCACTGCGCGAGCCCGTCGCGCGTTACGGCCCCTTTGTCATGAACACGCAGGCCGAGATCCAGCAGGCCTTTGACGACTACAAGAGCGGACGGTTTGGCAAGCCGATCGCGGGCTCGGAGGAGCGTTACAAGAAGACGGACCGCGCCGTCAACAGCCAGCAGAAGAGCGGCAAGTACCAGCGCGATCAGAACGAACTCTAGCCAGCCTGTTTCTATTAAACCATTTTTTTTTTTGGTTGTTGTTGGCCATGAGAGCGTGGCTTTGCTCCCTGCTAAAGACATTTTCCAAGCAATCGGCCATTCGGCATCGCAAAAAAATAAAAAAATAAAAAAATAAATCGTACACGGCTCCATTTTTAGAGTGTCGTCCCTGCCGTCTGCTCAATGACCTGGATCAGCTCGCCGCTTCTCGTCGTCGTCCTGCTGGCCCTGGCCGTAGCTGGCACGACACAGGCCGAGCTGCTGCTGAGTACGCGCCTGCCTCTCTGGCGTATTTGCTCATGTGTTGCATTAGAGTACGACCATGTGACGCTGTTCAAGGGCAACACGGGCGTGGTGACAAGCAGTGTCACGTCGGGCTCGAAGGAGCTCTTTGTGGGAGGGTCTGTATGTCTGTTTGCGCGTGACGACGCCCCTCGTTCTAAAGCGTGCGCATCAATAAAATAAAATGAAAAATAGGTGGCGGAAGGCGCGGACTTGAACGCAGGATCTCAGAACAAGCGAGGTTCCGCGAATGTGTTCCCTGGCCGTTTGTTCCTGACCAAGTTTGACAAGTCGGCGGGGACGAGGGGGCCCTGGATCTTCTACATCGAGCCCGATGTCACGGCAGACAGCGTCTATTTGGTACGTTTCCTCGCGGCTTTCAGTGGGGAAGGGCCTTACACTTTACCTGGGCACAGTACAACATGGTTGCGTGTGCCAATTCGAATGACGTCGTGATCGTGGGCACGTTCACGGGCGCAAGGGCCACCGTCATTGACGCCAATGACAACCACGTGAACGTCAACGCCGCCAAGGCGAGCGATGGCGTCTCGGACGACGTAAACATCTTTGTCGTGCGCGTGTCGTCGGATGGCACTGCCGTTTGGGCAAAAGCGTTCAGCATGGGCTTTATCGATGCACACCTGTACGTTTTGCGATCGCCCACGACTCACCCTGATGTTTTGTTTTTTCAATTGACAATTAGCCGCGGTGTGTACCCGCTCGGGCTCTCTGTGACGTCTCGTCTCAGTGTTAGCGACGTCGACCGCGAGGGAACCGACTGGATATACGTCGCCACATCGTACTCGACCAATCTCAACATTGACGACAATCCGGAGCACTCGATGGGCGAGTACGCATCCCCATTTCCTCCCCGTTTTATAATAATAATAAATAATAAAAATAGAGTCGAGGGTTTGACTTTTGTGCCCGTGATTCTGCGTATCGACCCCACAACCGGTGAGGTTGCCCAACATCTCATTCTCATCCCCTCAAAGCCGTCGCCACCCACCTCGGCACCTAGTGCCTCGGGCGGCGACGGTACCGAGCCGATTCCCAGTGCAGTTGGACCTTCGACCGAGCCCATTCCCAGTGCAGTTGAACCTTCGACCGAGCCCAGTCCCAGCGCAACCGAGCCAATTCCCAGTGCAGTTGAACCTTCGACCGAGCCCAGTCCCAGCGCAGTTGAACCTTCGACCGAGCCAAGTCCCAGTGCAGTTGAACCTTCGACCGAGCCAAGTCCCAGTGCAGTTGAACCTTCGACCGAGCCAAGTCCCAGCGCAACCGAGCCAATTCCCAGCGCACCTGCGCCGACTTTAGTCGTGACTAAGCCTCCGACCAACTCTAACGGGCCTCGTGCTGCTCGCGGCGACGATGTCGAGACTGTCCCAGCTATCGCCTATTTCGCAAACACAGTCCTCACGGCCTTGGAGTTTGACTTTACTCTGGGCGAGACGAGCAGTCTAATTGTCGCAGGATACAACGTACGATGCCTGCTAGAAAATCGTTTATTAAATATTTATTTTACGTAGTTGGCCGCCGACAGTTCGTACAACATCGTTCTGGGCAAGATCCCCATTGCAGAGGATGGTCTGCTTCCAAACGACTTGGCCTTTGAAGGTTGGGATCCTATCGTTATCGACGTGGGCCGTCAGCCAATCTATCCTGCCCTCGCCTCGGACAAGCATGAGGAAATCAGGTATGCTCTCACTTTTAGTCTTATTTTCTGACACCGTCTATACATACACAGTGACATCATTATCACAAGCGTATTTCAGCTCACTGTCGAGTTCAACGGTGCCGTTGCTCCGATTGTATGTCATGAAGACGATGGCCAGTGCATTTTCGTCGTTTCGCTGGACCTTACGTCAGGTAACCCCCCCCCTAAAAATAAAAAAAAAATGAAGTATACTTTGCTTAGTAAGTCGTTTTAGGTACACTCAAGTGGGCCTCGGTTATTGAGCGAACCGGAAGGTTTGTGGAGAACTTCGATCGAATTGCGCCCGTTGCCGCAATCACAGAGGAGTCTGGGTCGTACGTCCTCGTATCTGGGCCGTCGTCCCCCGACACGCGGATCAACCTTGAGGACGGTGATGGCAATAGCGTTCTCGTTATCGACAAGTGGCGTGAGTCCCGATCCTTCCTGGCCGTCCTCGACCTTCAAGACGGCACGCCCCTCTTCCTAAAAGAGATGGTCCAGACCGGCAACATGGGATCCATCCAGATGATGACCGTTCTCCCCAACAAGGAAGCTCTAACCATCCTCGTGGTAAGGAAGGACTGCAACAAAGCAGTAACCGTTTTTCTTCTTGCAGGGTGGATATGTCAACGGATCCGATCTCTACTTTGACACAGTTCAGACAGGCACAACTTCTGTCCCCACGGGTTTTTTCGCAACGTTGCACGTCGTCGACAGCTCTGAGGTCGGCTCAGGTACGCTGATCGTACGTACTGCTCTAAAAAAATATTTTTTGTTTTTGTTTGTTCACTAGGTCCTGTTCCCACCGACCCTTCTCATCTCAATACCGGTGGAGACTATTCGGTTGCGGTCGAGGTGAGCAACAGTGTGAAAATTGCGGTGCTGACTATTTTGGGTGCAGGCTGTTGTCGTCGTCATTGTGCTCCTGGTGTGCGTCTTCCTCTGCTGGCGCTTTGCAGGCTTCAACATCGTCATGAAGCTTGTGCGCATGTGCTGTGGAGGCGGTCGGACACGCTACCGTCGTCTCCAGCATCAAGACGACGAGAACTTGTTTGCCCTTGACGAAGACCACGTCGACGATCTATTGTAAACGCATGACATTTATTGCAAGATAAACATCTTTTTGTTTTTGTGTGTGTGTGTGTAAGCATGCCCTCTTCTGCTAAGTATAACAATGTTGTTCAACCAAATGGAATGGCCTAGGCTCGCGAAACCTCCTCGAAGGCCTTGGGATACTGCCGACTAAGCTTTGCTTGCAGGGTTCTGCATACGGGGGGGTTTTCTAAGGTCAGCAACCTTCCTCCCTCCACCTGAACGGATGTCTGTCAGTATACCGTATCCGTCGAAAGATCGAGTCGAGGTCTGCCTTCATCGCCACGAGCATCTTGATGTGCTGGTCAAACTGCTTGTACACGTCCTGGTACCGCTTGGCGCTAAACTCGTTGAAAGTGTGCAGGAGCTCGTTGGACTTGTGCATGGTTGTGATCCTGTGCGTCAGAACAACTGGTGAGCACAGCCACACAAACACACAGAGAGAGCGGGGCCATACGACTTTCGCTGTGTGTTTGTGATGTTGTCCAGGTCGGTTTCGTTCACAATGTTGGCCATCTGCACGGCAAACACGCCAGACGCAGTCAGGTACAGGTCATGCTGCTGCTGCTGCTGCTGTGGTGCTGCCCGCTCCTGCTGTGGCGGCGGTGGCTGTGCCGTCGCGGCGGCGGCGGCGGCGGCGGCGGCGATTGCGTCCAAGTCGGCCATGGTCTAGTGTTCGCACTTGCAAAAATGTCAAGCACGTTTCAGCGCCTCAATCCTCACCAGGCGCGCCTCGTGGCCCTGCTCAAGCGTGCGCTGCCCCTGCGTTCCCGCGACGCGTTCCGTGCCCTGCACCCGCAGCCACAGCGGTTGATGGCGCTGGACGTGGGCGACGCGTTTGTCGGCATGGCGATGTCGGACAAGTGGCAGAGGGTTGCACTGCCCTTCAAGGACGGCCAGCTGCGCCGTGATCTGGTCAGCACAGTTGAAAGTAAGGCCTGTTGGTCGTGTCGGTGACTCATGCGTGCGCGCGTGCAGATCGCATAAGGGACGTTGTGGTCCAAAAGAACGTCGAGGCGGCCGTGGTGGGCTACCCCATGTTCAATGGCCTCGAGGGAGTCCAGTGCCTGCACACGCTCGAGTTCCTGTACGAGGTCATGCGGCCGCCCGTGTCGCTCCCGATCACGTCCGTGTACCTGTGTGACGAGCTGTTTACGACACAGCAGGCCAAGCGCAACCTCGACGCCATGAACATATCCGAAAAGAACCGCAGGGATCATCTCGACCACGAGGCCGCCGTCCTCATCCTCCAGGACTACATCGACTATGTCGTGTTTGCCTCGAACGAGAAGCGTTTTGTCGAGCTGTTTGACGAGAAGAAGCCCGTCGACCCCAACAAGCGGGGCAGCAAATTCTACAAGAAGCAGAAAGGACTGCGCATAAACGAGAGCGTCCAACAGCATGCCGAACGCCTTGCCCAGGCCCAAGCCCAATCGCAGCAGGAGGCCGAGGTGATTGACCAGCAGCAGGTTGACCAGCATCAGACAGAAATGGGTACAGCCGATACTCCTGTTGAAAAGGCCGCGGAGCTATAGCAGCCCGCGACAACATCGTATTTATTCAGCCCAGCACTGTGGAAAACCTCCATAACAAGCCATGGCCCTATGCGCAATCGCCCAAGATGTGCACGATCAACTATGCCCGCATCCAGGGCTTTTGAGGCCCTCAACGCCCACTACGACGCCAGTGGAAGGTATGTCGCAAGATTCTCTGCTTCCAATGATTTTATTTTCACTTCAGCATCCAGAGCATGTCGGACGCCAAGTTTCGTCCCCCCCCCCCTCATTTTCCAGGTGGCCGCAAAGGCTACGGACATGTGTTGAAGACTTGTTATAAAAAAAACATGGAATGGAAAGTTGAAACGGAAATTTCGTCATACCCGAGCCAACCATGCAGCACCAGGTCCTCCACAAGCAGCTGGAGCTACAACAGCAGCAGCACAGCCAGCAGCAGCTACAGCAGCAGCTACAGCACCAGCAGCAGCAGCACCAACAACAGCAGCTGGAAGCATGGCCAGATTTCGGTAACAAAAACACAACAAGGGGGTGGGGACAGAATGAGACTCAAAACAACGGATTAGACGGGTCCACCTCGCCAGCAACAGCAGCCACACCGGGAGCAGGAACGCCACCACCAGGATCCGTGCCAGGTGGCCCCGCAGCCGTGACCGCAGGGGGTCGCCGTGCGTCGATGAAGTCGCAACGGCCGTCTGTGGCGGCGATCAAGGACGAGAAAAAGATGGCGCACTCGGCCATGGAGCGAAGGTACCGCCTCGAGCTCAACAACACGATCAACGAGCTGCGCGCGCTCGTGCCGGCGTGTGCTCATGCAAACAACCCAAACAAGGTGGCTGTGCTCAAGATGACCTCAGAGTACATCCAAGAGGTGCACGACCACGAGGTAATGTTTTTTTTCCTTTCTTTTTTTACCCCCCTCAGTTGTCTCTTTTCTGACGCTCATTGAGTAGATGTCGGCGGGCCTGTCCACGCGCGATATCCTCACCTCGCGCATCAACAGCCAGCGCGAGCACCTGCGGGAACAGCAAAAGATTGTGGACGATCTGCAGGGTGTGGCGTTGCTCCTGCGCAAGCAGCTCGAGACGCTCACTGCACCCGTCATGCCACAGCTGGTCCCGACAATGCAGCATCCGCTTGCACCGGTAAAGACAAGAAAATATTCAACATATTTTTTTTTTTAATTTTTATTTGTAGGACTTTGATGCGGGCAGCACAGGGATGGGGGATATGACCGACAATTTCAGGCAGGTCGGCGTCGTGCATCAACAACAGCAACAGCAGCAGCAACAGCAGCAGCAGCAGCAGCACCCGCTACAACATCCGCAGCAGCTGATGATGGCACAGCAACAGGTTGCTGCTCCGTCGACACGGTCATCCTCTGCAACCTCGTCTAGTCGCGGAAGCACGCCGACAATGATGCAGCAACAGCAGCAGCTACAGATGCAGCACCACCAGATGCAGTTGCACATGCAGATGCAGATGCAACAACATCACCTTCAGCAACTGTCCCTTCCGATGCCGCTGGATGGATCGTTGCACATGCACGACCACGACCACGGACACGACCACGGACACAACCACGAACACGACCATGAACAGCAGGGCCATCATGCTATGGGCCCGCTGCCTCAGGACGAGCAGCCTCCGCATCACTACAACGACCCGTATCTCCAGCATCACGAACACCAGCAAGACGACGAGGACGACCACGACTACGAGAGCTCTGGGGGAGGTAGCGAGTACGACCCCAATTTCAACCCGCTCGACCAAGCGGACATGCTGTGGACTGGACAGACGCAGCCAAAGCGGCGGTCACGGACGTTTTAACTCTCTTATTTGTTTTTTTGTAAGATATTTGTAATTCTTGGGAGTTTCTGAGTTGAAAAAATCAGCAGGATGGAAACAAGAAAAGAAGAGAAAGAAAAAAGCTCTAAGAATATGTTATGAGCAAGAAAGGACTTGCGGTTGAATTACGGTTTTAAAGATCCAGCAGAGACGCCGTCTTTGGCTGAGACTTTGATGCTGCAGCCTGGGCACTCTTTGGAGATGTCACCGCTGCCTTGGGTGCCGCTGCTTTGGGCAACTTGGACGCCGCTGATGGGGACGTGGAGAGTTTCGGAGAGGATGAAGATGCTACGACTGCTGCGACTGGCTTGCTGCCCTTACCCTTGACTGGTACCACTTCCTCTTCCTCGTCGTCGTCGTCGTCATCCTCGTCGTCGTCGTCGTCGTCATCTTCGTCCTCGTCCTCGTCCTCGTCGTCCTCGTCGTCTTCCTCGTTCTCGTCGTCCTCATCATCTTCGTCCTCGTCGTCGTCGTCCTCATCGTCTTCGTCCTCGTCGTCCTCGTCGTCGTCGTCGTCGTCGCCCTCATCGTCTTCGTCATCCTCGTCCTCGTCGTCTTCGTCCTCGTCATCGTCACCACCGTTCAGGAAAGCATCGAGGGCATCTGAAGGTGCATTTAGTTTTTCCTTCCAAGAAATTGTAACGCTACCCTTGGGTGCCTTCTCCTTCTTCGGCTTCTTGCCCTTCTTCGACTTTTTGCCCTTCTTGCCCCCATCGAAATCCTCGTCGTCCTTGGAGAACCACTTCTCTTCCACGACATCACGAACAGACGCGTCAGGCTGCTCTGTGGGGAAATCAGGGATGGCTTCGTAGCCTTCAGCGGTGGAGTTCAGCAAACTCGAGAGCGAGCCAATGTTGAAGCGGTCTGCAGAAGTTTTTATTTTACTATTTCAACCGCTATCTTCCAAGAGTGGTTACCTCGCCCGATCGCGTACGAATCAATAATCGGCGGGGGCTTGGCAGCAAAAAGAACGTCACGAGCATGCTCGGCGAGGTTGGTGCCGTCGGTTTCCTCCTCTTCGAGCACGCAGAGCGCACGGAGAAGACGGGCACGGTCGCGGACATCGTAGCTGAGGTCGTACTTGGCCAACTGGAACACGTACTGGAACAAAACGTCGCTCTTGGCAAGTCCCTGGACAAAGAGCTTGGCGGCGAGTGTGAGGATCTGCAGTTTGACAATGTCTTCCTCGTTCACAAAGGTCTTGGCGAGCAGACGGAGCACATCAGGCGCGTACTTGGCGATGGACTCAGAGTACTCACCAATGAGCCTTTAGGTGACGTGGCTGGTGAATACAAAATAATGTGCGATAAAAAACGAACCAGATAATAGAGGCACGAGCATCGGCAACAACGATCGAAGGAAGGATCTTGGCGAGGCGCAGGATCATGTCGGTATGTTGGGAGCCGTGCAGCTGGAGCAGCTTCTTGATGACGACTACACTCTCGGCGACAATGAGCTCTGTAGAACAAAAAAAGTCATTTCGGTGAAAAAAAAAAAAAAAAGCGTACCGTTCTTGTTGTTGACAAGGCCCATGAGACCCGAGAGACATGCGTCCGAAACCTCGGGCAACCGAGCAGCGCAACGACCGAGGGCGTGAATGGCGGCAGTGGCAAAGGCCTTGTCCGAGTGCTTGAGGTATGACTGGAGCTCACGGAGGACAATGTTGATGTTGTTCTCGTTGGCAACGGCCGTAAGAATATCCAACTTGAGCGTGCGAATAAACGTGGGGTCCGAGGACTGCACAAAGAACCTCTTGAGGTGGGGCTCGAAGGCAGACTATGGCCAGACAGGAACGTTGGTTTATTGATTCATTTCTCTTTATTTCATAGCATACGGGGGCCTTGGCGGCAATGACGGCAATGTTTGAAAGGACAACATACTGGACCTCGCGGTGGGATCCGAGAAGACGCGTGAGCGGTTTTGCGATCTTGGAGAGCTCTTCGCGGGGGGCGAGGTGGTAGTAAATCATGGCCACGCCAACGATGACACCAGCGTTGCGGCTGTTCAGGAGCGGGTTGACTGAAGTCAACAAGAGACGGAGATCGGGGTCGATAGTGTTGGATGCTATGATTTTGTGACGTGAGCAAACGAAAAACATTCCAAGTAACACACCGTTGGTCTTCTCTGCACCTTCCTCCTGTTCCTCCTCGTCATCAGAGTAGAAGGCCTTCTCCTTCTTGCTTCCGTCTGCAGCTTGCTCGCCGCCCTCGTGAGCGTTGGGATCGAGGAACTGTGTGCGAGCATAGTGCAGGAGCACATTCAGCATTGCAATCTGGCCCCACTCGTCAACGTCGATGATCTGGTGGCAGAAGCGGCGGTAGTGCTTGTGCAAGAGATCGAGTCGCTCAGGGCACACCTCCCACAAGGCCATAATAACGCTTCCCTGGAAGAAAAAAAAAGGTTTTTTTTTTTCAATGCGTTGCCAAATCAGGGACCCATACGAGCACGAGAACCGACTTTTCGTTCAGCTCAGTCTCGATAACCTCCACAAGCGCGGGCTTTTGAGCGGGGTCCAAGCTAAATCGAGGTAAACGGTTTAGTCGCGGGGTCGTTTTTTTTTCCTTCCTTTTCCTTATTTCTTACTGGTAGATCTTGGGGACGGCGTGCGCTGCTGTCTTGCGGACGTAAGGCGAAAGATCGCTGATGCACTTTTTGATAGCGAGCATGACTGAACAAGGCAAAGGGAAAAAAAAACCATTCAATATCGCGAAACATGGCACTTTCATTCTTCGAGTATACCGATGGGGACAATGACCTCGATACGGATGCCCGACATGACACGGAGAGACAGCGCGCGGATAAACTGGTTGCTATCGCTCAGATCCTTCTGGAAAGTGTTGATCGAGAGCAGTGCGAGATCGGGCTCCTTCTCGGCGTAGCGCAGCAGGTAGATGTACACCAACTTGCGGACCTCGCTGTTGCTCGCGACCACGTTCTTCACGACGTCGGCAAAGAACTCGGACACGTCACGACCCTTGGAGATGAGAGCAATGAGCATCTTCAAACCCTCCAGCTTCTTGCTGTCGCTGTTCTGGTCAAGCAGCTTGCGGACCTCTTGGACCTAGCAGCAGGAGCAGCACACACACGCACGTTTGGTTATCGGTAAAGTACCAGGGCATTTCGAGCGTACCTTTTCGTCGGGTTGGTCAAAGAAGCGAGCATTGCCCTGGGTAATGTGCTTGACGTCCTCCATCGTCTTGTCGATCACCTTGTCGACGACGGAGGATCCGGCCTGTGTCGCGCGCGCGTGTGTGTGTGTGTTTGTGCGTGCGTGTGTACGTGTGTGGGCGACGTGCGGCGATAGAAAGAGAGAGAGAAAAAAAAACCACGACCTGTTTAGAAAACAAGCGAGTAAGACCACCTGTTATACCTTGAGGCTAAGCACAAGGCCTGACGTTGCTCGCTCGAGGATCTGCGACATGGTCGTTCGCTCGCTAGTCTCTGCTCGAACAAAAAAGGGATTATTGTTAACGCGCTCATGAATTTGCGTTCCAAAAAAAAAAAAAAGGCAGCAGCATTTCCAGATTTCGTCAAAGTGTGTGCTTTGGGGTGGGGTGGGGGGGTGGGGGGAGGAAGAAGAGCGCAGCTGCCTCCGACAGGTTCAACCACACAGCCACCTCCCATATCGGAATGGCACCTGACCGCGGCGGCCATGATTTCACAAGTGTCGGTCCCATGTCGGGGCCATTGAGGAGCGGTGTTCTTCCGACGAGGGCGTCCGTCTTCTGTCTGTACCGCAAGCTGCTGCGCGCGAGTGCGATGATGGATGCACCGGAGGTACTCTTTTCCTTTGTCGTGTGGTTTCCCTTTTTAAACTAGTTGGTCACGACAATAAGGTCAGGCCAAAGCTGAGGAGGAACATCCGCGATGTGTTTGAAATCCACAGGCGGGACGGCGACGTGCAACGCATCAAGGTGCTGATAGAGTACGGCTACGAAGATCTGGATGCGATTACCGCCATCGCAACCAACGTCAAAGGGAAGGACCTGCGGGACCTGCTGAGCTTGTGAAAACTATGTATCCAAAGATGTACGTAGTGAAAGCACTGCTCAAGGGCGTCGACAAGATGTCTCTAAATTAAATTTTTAAAATGCCGCAAGTAGGTCTAAACTCTAGGCCGACTTGAAGGACTTGAATTTGTCGTCCGCATTGGAAAACTTTGGAGTGGTCTTGGTCTTGACGCCGTTCAAACCCTCGAGGAGGTCGTTGGCTGTGTAGCAGATGGCCTGGTTGGTGGCCTCGCGTTGGAGAGCCTGGTGGAAAGGAGAGTTGTTCCTGCGAGACTTTTTTTTGTGTATGTGGAAATTTAAGTACGCTTTTTCATAAAAGAAACTGAACCTGACGGAGCATCTTGACTGTGCCACGGACGGCGAGCGGCGACGCCTCAGCAATCTTGTCGGCGAGCTCGACGGCGCGAGCGAGCACCTTGTCTGCCGGGTGCACTTCGAGAACGAGGCCGAGGTCCTTGGCCTCCTCGGCGGTGATGAGTTCGCCGGTGAGCAGCAGGCGTGATGCGACCTGGGGCGACGCGACATGACTGAGCGTGAACGAGCTGCCCATTCCTATTGTGCGTTTTCAATTACGGATACCGGTATCCAAAATGTCCTCTCTTACCCGGGGTGATGCCAAGACGAGCAAAGTTGACGCCGACCTTTGAACCGGCCGCGGCGATCCGCATGTCGCAGGCAAGCGAGACGGCAAACCCGGCACCGACTGCAGGGCCATTGAGTGCGGCAATGACGGGCACGGGGAGATCGCGCAGGCTGAGGAAGCGCTCATAAAACTCGTGCATGATGGCCTCGTTGGACACAATGTCGGTCTTGGCCCGGTCCTCCAGGAACTTGAGATCGCCGCCGGCCGAGAACGCCTTCCCCGCACCCGTAAGCACGACCGCGCGCAGCGACGTCTGCTTGCTCAGATCGGCCACGGTCGCAGCAAAGGCCTTGCCCATGTCCTCGGTCATCGGATTGAGTTAACAGAACACCGCGACACAGACACGATAATTCAGCACAACCGACTGGATCGATGTTGTCACCTGGGCGGGCTGGTTCAGCGTCACAACCACCACGCCATTGGGCTTGGCCAGGGTAATCTTGACCAGCTCAGAAGCAGCCGGGGAGGCGGAGGAGCTGAAGGCGCGGCGAGCCAATCGGGGAAGCATTGTTTCGACAAATGTCGTTCTCATTCGTGGAGTTGGCCAAGCTTGGCTTGCGCGTCCACTACCGTCGTTCCGCACAGCCGGCGGTGGCGGATGGCGCGCCGCCGTCGTCGTCGTCGTCGGACAAGCTGCCTCTGCTGCTGTTGCACGGCTTCATGGGCTCGATCTTTGAGTTCCGGCACCTGTTTGCGGCGTGGGAGGCACAGCAACGTGATGTCATTGCAATGGACCGGCCTGGCTCGGGCCTGACCACGCTTCTTCCAAGTGCTACCGCCACGACCGCAACGAGCACCACTGGTCAGCAGCCCATCTTTGCCAAGGAGGGACAGCGCGTATGGGGCCAGCAAGCGTGCGTGCACGTTGTCATCGCATTCCTCGACGCGATCGGCGTGAGCAAGTGCGTGCTGGTGGCGCACTCGATGTCGGGCGGGCTGGCACTGCTGCTGGCAACCCAGCATCCCGAGGTACGTCGCATTGTTTTTCGTCTTGGTAATTTTAAATGAGCGCATATGAAAAGCGTTTTGCGGGCCATCTGATGCTTGCGCCTGCTGTGCGATGGCCGCTTTCGGGGCTGGTGTGGAACACGATCCTCTCGTCCAACATGCTTGGCTCGGTCGTCGTGCCCATCTGGAAGCTCATCATGTTTACACCAAACGCACTGGGCCTGCTGCTGCGCGGAAACTACTATTACGCCCAGCCCGACACGGACGACTCGTGGTGCAGCACAAAGGCCCTGGAGGGGCTCAGCGCGTCCTTTGCAGACTCGGTCCCAGCATTCTCCTGGGAGATTGCGCGCGATGTCACGGCCGAATCGACCATGATGCCGCCTGAACAGCTGGCCACGATAACCGTGCCCGTGTACATTTTTGGTGGCACGGGTGACATGCTCGTGGCCGAGGCCGATCTGCACGTTCTCCACAAGAGCCTCCCGAACGCCAAGCTGCACATATTTGACAAGTGCCGCCATAAGCCCCACGAAGAGTACTACCGCGAGATTATCACAATGGTCGACGTGTGGTTTGCTGAAAACCATTTCTAATTTTTCTCTTTTTTTCTCTTATTATTCCTAACACCACCACCACCCCCTTGATGCAATGAACGAATGGAATGCCCGCCTTGTTGTAGTTTTTACTTCCATATTGCGTAGCACGATCACAAAAAAAATGCACTATAGGCTAGCTAAACCACTACCACTCTTCCGCGAAAGGACTGTCGACGACTGCGGGGGCCGCGGGGACGGGGCCACCTCGGGATGGCAACGAAGGGCCCGCCATTCCGGTTGTCGGTGAGCGAATCGGGGGCGGCTGAGTGGCGCCTAGCGAGGCCCGCGTAGTCGTTGGTAGCGAAGGTGGGCCGATTGAGAGACGCGCGACCGCGGGCAGTGTTGGTGGCTTTGCTGCCAACGACACGGCTGCGGGAGGCGAGGGCCGTGACGCTCCTGGCAGAGGAGGCGTGGTCCCATTGGGTGTCGACGTTGCGGTCGTCGTCGGCCTAGCAGATTGGGGCACCGCCAGCGGTGCTGAGGAACTAGGTCGTGATGAGAGCGAGGGCAATGATGGAGGCGTAAGAGATGAAGATGCCGGTTTTGATGTGAGGGTTGTGGAGGAGGCGGGGGTGGCTAGGGTGGTGGGTCGCGTCGTACTTGGCAACGTCGGTGGTTTTGACAGCGACGATGAAGGCAAGAGGGACGGGGTGGAGCTCGTCCGCGCAGAGGTAGAGGTCATCTTGGGCAACGACGGCGGAGGGAGCGATCTCTGCGGAAGGGAAGGTCCTGGAACTGCAACAACGGCCTTGGCTGGTGGGAGTGCAGACGTCGCCGGTGACGGGCGCGACGTCATGGAAGGCAGCGACGGAGCACGCACTGGGCCAGGGCTCGGCTTGGACGGACCGACAGAGGCCGACGACGACGATGATTTGCCCGCAGACGACGAGCTCTCCTGATCCCAGTCGCCCCAGTCGGCAGATGGCATGCTGGCCACAGGCTTTGGAGCGATGGGGGCGGACAACGAGTAGGCATCGCTCGGGCGAGAGGAGGAAGGGAGACTTGGTCGACTTGCCGTTGGTGCGTTCGGCGGTGGAGACAATGTCGGTCGTGGATTCGCCGCCGAGATGGCCTTTGTTTGCAGGTTGCGGATGGCCAAGAGCGCGTCGTCGGTCGTGGAACGCGACAACGAGCTGTCGTTCTGCGTTGTCGTCGACATTGGCGGCGGCGATGTGACAACGGGCGGCGTGTCGTTGTTGCTGGGGATGTAGCGGTAGCTCCAGCTCGTGGACACTGCCAGTTCCTTTGCAAACTGCCCTGATGCAATCGGTGCCGGCAAGGGGGGCGGATAGAAGCAGTGCTCGCCCATAAAGTTTTTGGTGATCTTTGAGCAAGCATCGTGCACGTTCAGACCGCAGACTAAATAATTTGAAATGAAAACAAGAAAACAAAAAAAAAAAAAAAAAAAAAAAAAAAATGAATCGGCGTACCTTCGCACTTGAGACCAATCTTTCCAGCCATGACCTTATCGCAAATGTCGCAGGCGATCAATTGCGTGTGGGTGAACGGGCGGAACTTGTGGCGCACTGCCTGCAGTGCGTTCACGGGACGATCTTTTCCAAATCTAACTTGTGTATTAGTACGAATGAGGGACAATTCTATCGTACCTCTCGCTATAATATTTGAGGCACAGGAGGATCTGCTGTTTAAACTTTTCGAGCGTGCTCACGTCCGCATCGGGCTCCTGCATCTTCTCCATGACCGTGCCCAGCGATATTCGGAGGTTTTCCAGCGAGAACATCAGAAAGTAAAAGCTGGACGATGTCGGCTCGTATTTGGACACATTGATGGGTCGCATTGCGCCCAAGTTGATAATTTCCTTTGTTTGTTTGAAGAATTTAGTCAGAAAAAAAAAACAAGGAAAAAAGGCCGATTCATACTTGGGCAACAGGAAACGCCTCGTCCACCGAGTCCATGCCCTCGACGTTTCCAACAAGGTACTCTGCAATCGCCACGCCCGTGACACACGGCT
>Ga0302233_10001355_pt1 | contig 17000 bp, 10 predicted proteins | sample II_Palsa_N3_1_FD_193516 | JGI IMG/M metagenome (GOLD analysis project Ga0302233, IMG submission 193516) | Peat permafrost microbial communities from Stordalen Mire near Abisko, Sweden - II_Palsa_N3_1 | ecosystem: Environmental > Terrestrial > Soil > Palsa > Peat permafrost | place: Sweden... | reverse complement strand
TCCGTCGCGGTCGGGTCTGCTGTTTTGGTTGAGTATGTATTCGGCGATCGCGATCCTGCAAAGAAATTAGAGGAACAGCGCAAGGTCCGTTATCAAGCGCTGGAGAAGATGTTCACGACTTACGCTGAGACTGCAAGCCCAGCGGAGCGATCTGCGGCAGCAATGCCCGTATCACGTCTCGCTATAGCCGGTTCAACAGGAATGCTAGAGCTATATAACAAGATCGCAGAGCGGAATCTCGATGCGGGTAAGCTGCCTCCGGGAACTCGCCTGCGCGTTACGATGCTGTCCCAAATTATGGATGTCTCCGCAGCGTTTGGTCTTCAGAACACCGAGGAAGATAGTCCAGAGCTAAGAAGACGATGCGCAATTATCGCTGAGCAATGTCGTGAACTAATTCCTAACTTCATCCCAAAGATCGAAAAGCGCTTGCGCTTTATGCCTGAGAACAGTGTGACTCTTTTAGATCGAGTCGAAGGCGCGATCCATGCGCTCCTGACAATGCCGTCCGATGCCACCGAGATGGGCAACAAAGAGTTGGTTGCTTTACCTGCGAAAAAAGCACCGTTTTTCATACCAGGCGCAGTGGGGAGAAGTGACACGATCGCATTCGGACTCAAGATCAGCCTGTGCGCGACCCTCTGCTATCTCGTGTATAACGCTGTTGATTGGCCTGGAATCTCAACTTCAGTGATTACTGTCATAGTCACGGGGTTGAGTAGTAGTGGCGCGATAAAACAAAGACTCTTCTTCCGGTTGTTGGGTTCGATCATCGGAGGTCTCATTCTGGGTCTTGGAGCAATCTCGCTGCTATTTCCGCATATGGATTCAATTACATCGCTTGTGGTGTTAGTTGCACTTATTGCATTCGGCTCAGCCTGGACAGCAGCAGGCCCAAAGTTCAACTATGTCGGTTTACAGGTTGCTTTTTCCTTCTACTTAGTGGCATTCGAAGATTTCAGCGCTCCCACCGAACTTGCTCCCGCACGCGATCGCCTCATCGGCATACTGCTCGCACTCCTTGTGATGTGGTTTGTCCTTGATCAGATCTGGCCAGTACGTACGGTCACAGTAATGCGTCGGGGCTTGGCAGGCGTTCTAAAGAGCGATGCAAGCTTCCTCCGGCTCTTTGAAACAGTTCCGGATCGTGCAGATTTGCTTCAACAGGCGGACGCGTTGCGGGATCAAGTCGGCAAAACGGTTGTAGCTCTTCGAACTATGAACGATGCTGTTGATTACGAATTCGGAGTTGACCGGGAACGCCATCTTCGTACAAGCGAGATGATTCTTCGAACGTCATTAACTGCTGGAGCATTCTTCTGGAATCAGTTCGCCATACTCTACAGCGAAGAAAGCAAAGACTTCCTTACCGAACCCGATCTCGTCGAAATGCGCCGAAAGCTGGCGGTTTATATTGATGAACTGGCAGATGGCGTCGTAAGAAAAACAACTTTCGAAATAGTTCCTGCTACTGCTTTTGTGACTTCGTCGATGCTCGAAGACCCTCGCTACGTGGAATATTCCCGTAATACGGTCGCGCGTTTCGAAGAACTTCAGGCGTTTGCATTGATTTTGAGCCAGGAAGTGTAGTTCATCCACCAAGTCGGTCGCATTCTTCTTCCACCTAATGTGGAAGGCTAACGGCGTAGAGATACCACGCAGCATGCGGAAGCCATTGCTCCGTCCAACGCCAGTCTTCATCTTTACCTGTCACAGCATATCCTTCGTTGAAAGCTATGCCATCTTCGTTGTCGGCCGCCGCAGTAATGCCGTTGATGATGGAGCCGGGAGCGCTTGTGTATTTGTAGGATCGAAAGAACATATATGCGGCATTCCCGTGTCCGCTTCCCATCAACATGCTTGAGTCAAATGGATTTCTTCCGAGAATCCAGTGCAACTGATTCCAGGCATACTCCTTGAGTTTTGACTGGAAGGATGGATTATCAACAAACAGTGGAGCAGCCATGCGGGCGGCAGCCGCCAGAGAGGCCAACCGCGCATTTTCACCTTGCCACCACGGCGCTGCTTCTGTGTCGTGGGGGAAGAAGAAAGCAGTGCGGACTTTACCATCTCCCATACGCACCAATTGTCTGGCATAACCGAACGGATTGTTAACTTCTCCGGTCACAGAAAGTTCGAAATGAAGCGACCGCTCCACCGCGTCGTGAACACGTCGCTGCGATTCAGGGACTGCAATCTGCGCGTATTCAAGAAGGCTGATGACAGGCAAGCCTGCGTCCGATGGATGGAAGTAGGGTCGCGATCCATCGTCTGCTCGCCAGTAGTCGTGCAGCCCCTTAGTACTTGTCAGACGCTGCATGAGATGCATGGCTCGACGATCCGCCGCATGGCGGTAGTCCTCTTTCTGTGTCGCACGATATAGCTCAGTCGCAGCCATCAGTGCGCAGTAATCATCGAGGATGTTTTCCTTGCCGTCGTTGACCAGTTCGCGATTGTGTCCATCAAGAAACTGAAACGCTTCTTCGGCAGCCTGAAGGTAGTTAGCGCGAGACAACTCTCCATCGACCGGCATAGTACTTGCGAGCGCCAAAGCTGCAATGGCCATACCTCCACCAGCACGGAAGCTGGCCTCGTACGCATGTGGACCATCGGCTGTTTGTATATGCTCGGTTGAGTCTGACGCATTTTTTTTGATCTGCGTTCGCCAGTTTGGATTGCCGATGACACGATCCTCCGGCAGCTTATCTTTTCCTGGAGCATTAATACTTTCGAAGAACGAGCCCTCGGGTCGCTTGATTCGTACGAGAAAATCCGCACCAAAAAGTCCTTCGTCGAGCAAACGTCGTAAATACTCGCTGAAGTTGTCGTCTTGTCGCGCCTTGAGAATCTGGTAACTCTTCAATAGACTCCAGGCGACCAGCGGCACCTGTTGAGGGTTGAAGTAAGACGTGGGATTTTGGTGAGAAAGATGGATGCCATAATCGCCGGTTGCGTCGTACCAACCGCCGTGAGCATCAACAAGACCTGGCTGACCTGCCGGTAGAGGCAGATGACGATCTGCCTGATCCATCAAACCGCTGGCACGTTGCCCTTTGAAATAGAAGATGACATTGGAAAGCGTGTTGCGTTCAAGGAGATCATCGTCGATATCAAATGAGCAGGACCGTATCACTTCTGTGGGCGACTGAATCTGAACTACATAGTGGCCAGTGGTCCTTAGCGAGGAAAAATCTGCTGTCCAGAAGACACGGCCGCCCCAGGAGTCTACCTGACCACTTGGCACAAGACTTCCGGTGAGCACAACCTTGCCGTTCGCTGCATCTAACAGCGAAAACTTTTCAGGGTGATCCTGCTGTGTCCCAACGATGATGGCTTTTTTGAGTGAGTTCGATTCATAGCCCACCTGATCGACCAGAACATTGAGCTCGCCTGCAGCCGTCGACGTGACTATCCCTGCCAAACAGATGACCCAAAAACTCATCCACGAATGTTTAATTTTTCTGTCCTCAATAATTCATGAGCTATAAATCTAGCGATCGACAAGTCTCGATTCCAAGGGTTGTCTATTTTTCGTTGCTTCAGCCTGTCTGGACGACTATACTCATGCACTAATCACAAAACCAGAAAGAAATGGAATCACCGACTGTCGCCACTCGGAATCATACGAGGAGGATCACACAGACGACCGCCGCGCCTAGGATTAACCGCCATCAACGGTAATTTCGCCGTTCTCGGCGGATGTCTTCTTTAGCAAAACTGTAGACAGAAATGCTCGTGCTGGGTGACATAGTGGAAAAACCTGATGTCCAATCCCCTTCGTACACTTTGTCTCTGGACAAGGCCGGATTTATCCCGCTGTACTACCAGATTCAGCAGGCTCTGATAGAGAGGATTCAAACGGGCGAGTTGCTTGTGGGCGACTGCCTCCCCTCGGAGTATGAGCTGGCTCGGTCCTATCAGGTAAGTCGAATGACGGCTCGGCAGGCCCTGCATAATCTGAAGAGCCGAGGCTATGCACAGAGCCAAAAAGGGCGAGGCACCTACGTCACACAACCCAAGCTGGAAAAGAACATCATGCACCTCAGGGGGTTTACTGAGGATATGAAGCAGCGTGGGATGCTACCAAGTTCGCGCCTGCTTGCACAAACTGTCATGCTTGCCAAAGGAGTTCTTGCTGAACAGCTTCGCGTAGAAGAGGACTCCTCGGTTCTGCAACTGCGCCGGCTGCGGGTCGCGGATGGAAATCCAATGGCGCTGGAAGAATCACATATTCCGTTGAAACACTATCCGGGACTCGAACGAATCGACTTTGCATCCGAGTCGCTTTATAAGGTACTTCGAGACAAATACGGCGTTCGCGCAGCCTGGGCCGATGAGGTCCTCGAAGCCTCGCCGGCAACGAGCGAAGAGTCCAAGTTGCTTTCCATTCCCAAGGGCGCAATTATGTTGTCAATCTCCCGAGTCATCATGACAACAACGGAGATACCAATCGAAGTTGCCTGTTCTCGCTACTACGGAAACAGATACCGCGCATCCATCCGTGTCCCGACAACCACGATCGAATAAGCTGATGCTGGAAAGTCCAGAGTGCAACTTCCTGCACAATTCGATCTGGCTAAGGCATTTCTTCTCGGTCTCCCAAATGCGCTATTTCCCGGAACTTAAGCCTGCTTCACAAATTCTTCTTGCACTTCAGTACAGTTGTCTATACGATCTGTCATCCGCACATTTCAATTTACGAATAAATTTTGTCCTTCTTTGACTACGAATCCGAAACAGTACTTTCTGCTTTTCGCAAATGGAGTACCGCCTTCAGAGATCACCAGAACGATGATTGCGGCAGCCTTCGTTCAACATGGGAACTATTCAAAAAATAGTCACTCAAATCTTATCCATTTGAATGCACCGGATCCGTTGTACCAAGCATGATGGGCCAGAAAAAGCCGACCGCGAGAACCTCGCAAAGGCATAAGCAATTCACTCGGAAATTTACTTTTGGAGGAACGCAATGCACAAAGGACTAAAGCACGCCTTTTGTTGTCTTTCAGCGTTAGCGCTTGTCATCGTGATGTGTATACCAGCATTCACGCAGACCATCACCGGATCGATCACCGGTACCGTGACAGACCCAACTGGGGCTGTCGTAGCGGGCGCTAAGGTAACCGCTACGAACGTTCTCACGGGCGTGGCCACTCCCACTGTGACTAATCCGAGTGGTATCTACTCTCTCCATTTTCTGCAGATCGGACAGTACAAGATCACTGTGGAATCTACCAGCTTCGCTCCGCAAAGTACGAGTCCCTTTGCGCTCGAGGTCGACCAGGAAGCGAAGGTGAACGTAGCTTTGAAGATTGGTGGAGCAAACAGTAATGTCGTAGTTACTGACACTGCTCCCATCCTGAATACAGAGAACGCAACTACAGGCGACACGATTACCGCAGCCGCTGCCACAGAACTACCGCTGCAGAGCCGCAACTTTTCGTCGCTCACACTGCTGGTGGCTGGTGCCATTTCACCCAACCCCCAGGCGCTCGATAACGTGGGTCGCAGCGCGTACAACGGTGGATTCAACGTCAACGGCAACCGCGAACAGAGCAACAACTACACCCTCGACGGCGCCGACATCAACGAGGCGATCGACAACTACATCGGATATAGCCCAAACGTGGACGCTCTCGGTGAAGTCCGCATCATCACCGGCAACTCCACCGCGGAGTATGGCAACGCAAACGGCGGCCAGGTCGTCATGGTCACCAAAAGTGGAACCAATCAATTCCACGGCAATGCCTTCTTCTTCGGTGAAAACCAAAACCTGAACGCAAATACGTGGGCTGCAAAACTAACCGGCGCACCGCGCGCTCCGTTCAACCGCGCCATGTTCGGTGGCACCTTCGGCGGCCCGATCTTCCGCGATAAGCTCTTCTTCTTCGTGGACTATCAGGGAGCGCGACAGCATAACTCTACGATCGAAAACAGAACTGTCGTCTCCGCGGCAGATCGTTTGCTTCCCGGCATCACCAATCCCGCCGCAATCTATCTCTTCGCGCACCCGGAGCTTTATCCGGAACCCAATGCAGTCACGAGCACTTCTGTAAATTACGTCGGCGCATCGGGCCAGGCCACCAACAACAATCAGGGCGACATAAAAATCGACTGGAGAGCGACTAGCCGTGACACGATCTCTGGACGCTTCTCCATTGGACGTGAGACCGACGGCTACTCGAAGGTCGCTTTGCCCACCGATATTCCCACCAATAACAACGATCCTTACACCGGTTTTATCCTCAACTGGACGCACGTGCTCTCGCCCAGCCTCGTCAATGAGGCTCGCGCCGGCTATGGTCGCACACGATACATCCAGACTCCGACCGACGTCTCAGGGCAGTGGGGTCTCACTGGGAACGCGAAGCTTGGCATCCCAGGCACACAACTCGTTCCGGGCTTCAGCACTCTCGTCATCGGCAATGGCGCTAACTCGGGTACGGTTGACGACATCGGCGCTCCACAGGGACAGGACGGCAATGGCTCCTACGGCGGTATCGACAGCGACAGCATTGTGAATGCATACACCTACGGCGATAACCTCACTTGGCAGCGTGGCAAGCAGACACTGAAGTTCGGCGTTCAAGTGCTTCGTTATCAGGAAAATCGCTATTACTCAGGCAACGATGGAACGCTGGGTTGGTTCAACTTCAATGGCCTCGTAAGCGACTTCTTAGCCGACCAGGTCACCTCCGAAGGACAGGGAGCTTTGACTGGTCGCTGGGGACAACGTCAGTACCGACCCGCCGTCTTCGTACAAGATGACTACAAGCTAAGTTCCAACTTGACGATCAACCTCGGTCTGCGTTGGGAGTACGACCAGCCCTATATCGAAGTGAATAACAAGCAGGCGAATATTAACCTCACCACTGGCGTGATCACCAACGCGGGCGTCGACGGTGCACCACGCGCTCTGTACGATGCATACCACAAAGGCTTCATGCCAAGGTTAGGTTTCGCCTGGTCGCCGGAGTCTTTCCACGAAAAATTCGTACTCCGTGGCGGTTACGGCATCACCAACTTCCTGGAGGGCACGGGAGCCAATCTACGGCTCACTCTCAACCCGCCCTTCTTCGTCGATGCGTCCTGCACCGCGGGCCTTGCCTGCGCGGGTGGAGCGCCCTTCCTCAGCACCACCAATGGCTTCTATCGTCCGTCTAATCCGTCCGTGTATTCCGGTAACGTGCGTGCATGGCAGCCAAATCTGAAGCCAGCCCTGATTCAGCAGTACAACCTGACTACTGAATATCAAGTTGACAACTTCACCTCCGTGACGGTCGCTTACCTGGGACAGAACGGGACCCACCTTGTAGATCCGCGCGAAGGAAACCAGCGTGCGTGCCTCACCTGTGCTCTTCCAATCACAACGCTTTCAGTTCTCAACCCAGCTCTAAGCCAGATTTCTAACATCAGCTATACCGAGTCGGAAGCGATCATGAACTACAGCTCCCTCCAGGTAACCGGACGGCGTCGCCTTAGCCACGGTCTTGAGCTGCTCGCCAACTGGACGTATAGCAAAGGCCTCAGCAACAACCTTGGCTACTACGGTGCGGGCGGCGGCGCTGGGGACTCACAGAGTGCGTACTGGCAGGATGCATACAACGGTGGCGCAGACTATGGTCCAACCTACTTCGATGCCAAACACAACGTCTCCATCTCTGGTTACTACGAACTGCCCTTCGGCCGTGGACGTCAGTTTGGCGGCGGCATGAACCGCATCGCAGATGAGGTGGTTGGTGGCTGGAAACTAGGATCCATCATGAGCTTCCACACCGGCTTTCCCATCACCGTAGCGTCGAATGCTTTTTATTCTACTTCGGTCAATGCCAGAGCAGCTCGCGCCAACCACCTTCGCCCACTGCATGTGAGTGGTCGTACAGAAACCAATTGGTTCGGGACTGATCCATCAGCTCAGACATGCGCAAGCGACACCGATAACGGAACATGCGCCTACCAGGAACAGAGTGCTTCTAGCTTTGGCAACGCCTCGGTAGGTTCGGAGCGGGATCCGGGTTATCAGCAGATTGACCTTGCCCTATCGAAGGACTTCGCAGTCACCGAAGGAAGTCACATCGAGTTCCGGAGCGACTTTCTGAACGCCTTCAATATGGTCAGCCTTGCCCCACCAAGCAACAACGCTAGCCCAGGAAATAACTTCGGCCAGATCAGCAACACGGTCAACGAGCCTCGCAATATCCAGCTGGCGTTGAAGTTCGTCTTCTAATCCATAAACAGGGAATATCTTCCGGGGCGGCGAAAGACCTTCGCCGTCCTTCATTTTTCGTAATACTGATGGAAGAGAGTCGTTATTGCAGGAGATTTTCAACAACAAGAAATTCCTTGGCTCCGTTCACTTGGCAAGAATAGGAAATTCATGAAACACCATCGCAAACTTTCTGAGCTTTTCTCGGCCCGCGCTGTCCATTCGTGCCTAACTATTCTTATTCTGACTGTGTGCTCCCCGGTAGTCCTACAAGCTGCGAAATCTCCTGCCGCGAAAAAACAGATCATCGCGTATATTTTTCCGAAAGACAGAACCCTCACCCCAGGAGAGATCTCAGCGAGCAAATTAACGCGGATCAATTACGCCTTTGCTGATCTACAAAATGGTCAGATTGTAGAAGGCTTCGCGAACGACGCTGAAAACTTCGCATTCCTCAACACTCTGAAGCGCGATAATCCTTCTCTGACCGTATTGGTATCGATTGGCGGATGGACTTGGTCCGGCAACTTTTCCGATATGGCTCTAACAAAACAGAGCCGAAAAATCTTCATTGAAAGCGCAGTCAAATTTATCGGAAAGCACAAACTGGACGGTCTCGACATCGATTGGGAGTATCCAGGATTGCCCGGCGACAATCATCGCTACCGTTTAGAAGACAAGCAGAACTATACGCTTCTGCTCCAAGAGCTAAGGGCTCGATTCGACCATGAAGAAAAGCGCCTTCATCGGCATCTGGTAACGTCGATAGCGACCGGTGCCTCGACTGACTTCCTCGAGCACACCGAGATGGCGAAGGTCCAGAGATATGTGGACACAGTTAACCTGATGTCCTACGACTACTACGTTCCGAGCTGGGATAAAACAACCGGACATCATGCGCCGCTCTTCACTAATCCCGCAGACCCAAAGAAGATATCGGCGGATCGCACTGTGCAGGAATATGAGAACGCTGGAGTTCCCGCCGGAAAGCTTGTCCTCGGTGTCCCTTTTTATGGAAAGAGTTGGAGTCAGGTTCCCGATTCCAATCACGGGCTCTTTCAACCGGGCAAAGAAGCGCCCAACGTCTATCTTCCATATAGCGCTTTAATCGGTTTGGAGAGTAGCGGCTACACTCGGTATTGGGATGCACAGTCCTCTGCTCCCTATCTTTACAACCAGACGACGCAAACCTTCATATCGTATGAAGATCCTGAATCGCTAAAAAAGAAGTGCGAATACGTGCTGGATCACAAACTAGCCGGCGTCATGTTCTGGGAGTACTCGGGCGACTCCGCTAACATACTTCTCAATTCGATTAATACCGGTTTAGCAAATACTTTTACCGTGGCACCAGGTTCTAGATGAATTCGACAATAGAACGACCCCCTATGAGCGTGGCTAGTTCAACTCGCGTCGACCGCGTCGCATCCATCGACATCTTTCGTGGGCTCACGATGACCCTCATGATCTTTGTCAACGAATTGGCCGAGGTAAAGGGCCTTCCATGGTGGAACTATCATGCACTCGCAAAGATCGATGCCATGACCTACGTCGATATGGTGTTCCCTGCTTTCTTATTCATCCTTGGCATGACAATTCCCATCGCCCTGGAACATCGGCTTCGTAAAAACCCATCCATACCGAGCCTCTGGCTTCATGTGATCTCACGCGCCATCGCGTTAGTCATCCTCGGGCTCATTCTTGCGAACGCAGAACTCGGAAGCCGTTCGCTGATGGGTATCGGTCCAATGCTCTGGACCATCCTTGCGCTTACCGGCGCGGTGCTTTATTGGAATGTGTACGGTCGTTCCACCAGCCACCAAACTCTGTTTCGGATTCTGCGATTTTCCGGCCTCACGCTGATGGTAGCCATGTTCGTCATCTTCCGCAGATCAACCACCGACGGGCACGCAGCGTGGATTAGTACATCCTATCCGGAGATTCTCGGCCTCCTCGGCTATACCTATCTTGCGGTCTCCATCCTCTACATCGCAACGCGACGGTGGCGCTTGGCACCTCTCGCGTGGTTCGTTGCCATGACGGTCCTATGTATTGCTTCAACTGCCAAATGGCTTACGTTTCTCCACGGCCTTCCGCTATACATCTGGCCATTCGGCAACGGAGCCATGGCATCAATCGCTTTAGCTGGCGTCGTCACGTCGGGGATCTTCGTCAATAGTCACGAGACGCGGAAGACCACGTCTCGACAAAAATCTTTCGTGGCAATCCTATTTGCTGCCATCGCTTTCCTGGGCGGATGGCTTCTCACCCCGCTAGGAATCTCAAAGATCCGGGCTACGCCAACCTGGTGTCTCTACAGCATCGGCTGCAGCATATTGCTATTCACGCTGCTCTATTGGATCTGCGACATTAAGCGAGCAGTTAACTGGGCTACATTCGTCCGCCCAGCCGGCGAGAATACGTTGCTTACCTATCTTCTCCCTGACTTCTATTTCTTCATCGCGTCTGCGTTTGGCTTCACATACTTTTCAGAGCACGCCAACATGGGCCTAGCCGGCGTACTAAGATGCATAATTTTCACAGCTCTAATCCTGGCTCTCTCTGCACTCCTGACGAGATGGAAGTTGCGACTACAAATCTAGTCGGCACGAAGTCGCTCTAGCCACGGCTCGGACTCTTGCCGAGCAGCTCCCGCGCAATCACCATCCGCTGAATCTCGCTGGTCCCTTCACCAATCGGACACAGCCTCACATCACGATAAAATTTCTCTGCCGGGTAGTCCTTGATGAAGCCATAGCCTCCATGAATCTGCACGCCTTCATCGCAGATTCTGCACGCGGCCTCACTCGCATATAGCTTGGCCATCGCCGACTCCAGGGTCACCTTCTTGCCTGCGTCCTTCATCTGGGCCGCACGCATCGTCAACAACCACGCCGCGTCGAGCTGGGTCGCCATATCTGCCAGCTTGAACTGAATCGCCTGAAACTCGCTAATTGCCTTACCAAACTGCCGTCGCTCCTGCGCATATTTCATCGCTGCATCGAGCGCCCCGCGCGCCATCCCCAAGCTCAGCGCCGCTATCGAAATTCGCCCTCCGTCAAGGACGCGCATGGCGTCTTTGAATCCGTCACCCTCTTTGCCGACCAGATTTTCCGCGGGAACTTCGCAGTCCTCGAAGATCAACTCTGCCGTATCGCTGGCACGAAGTCCTAGCTTGTTCTCCTTCCGACCCGAGCGAAATCCTTTCGTCCCTCGCTCCACCACAAAGGCGGAAATACCCCCACGAGTACCCTTCTCTTTGTCCGTCACCGCCAAAACCACAGCGCAGTTTGCATAACTTCCATTGGTAATGAAGGTCTTACTCCCATTCAAGATCCACTTGTCACCCTGCTTCACCGCCGTAGTCCGTGCCCCGCCAGCATCCGAGCCTGAACCCGGCTCCGTCAACCCCCACGCACCCAGCCACTGCCCGCTCGCAAGTTTTGGAATCCATCGCTGTCTTTGCTCATCATTGCCACCCAGCATGATGTGATTCGTGCACAACGAGTTATGCGCGGCCACAATAATCCCTACGCTGCCATCCACGCGCGAAAGCTCCTCAATTGCGAGCACATATTCGACATAGCCCATTCCCGCACCACCCAGCGACTCGGGAAAGATCACCCCCAGCAAGCCCATCTCTCCAAGCTTCTTCACGACCTCGTGCGGAAATTCGCTCTTCTCATCCCACTCAGAAACATGCGGCGCAACTTCGCCCTCGGCAAACGCACGCACCGCACTCTGCAACTGCTTCTGCTCATCGGTCAATCCAAACATGCACCCTCCAAAACTTCATAACCTGCGCTAATACATGTATCACATCCATGCATACTCTGGCACGCTAGCTATCGGGATGAAAAAAGGGTGCAGGCATCGAACCCGCACCCGCCTTCTTCAATTGAAGAGGAATTTAGATTCGGTCCAAAGCCTGCCCCAGATCCGCCACGATATCCTCGACATCTTCGATACCCACTGAAACCCGCATCAAACCATCTGTAATCCCCAACCGTGCGCGACCCTCTGCACCAACAGCAGCATGCGTCATGCTCGCAGGATGACAAATCAATGTCTCCACCCCACCCAGCGACTCCGCCAGCAACCCCAGCTTCAACGACTTCGCAAAAGTATTCGCTTTCTCGAGTGATCCCAGTTCCATCGAGATCATCGAGCCGAACCCGTGTTGCTGCCGCTTCGCCAACTCATGCTGCGGATGCTCCGCCAACCCGGGATAAAACACCTGCTGCACGTTCTTATGTCCCTTCAAAAAGTCGGCAACCACGCGCCCATTCGCATCATGCTGCTTCATCCGCACCGCAAGTGTCTTTACTCCACGCAGCAGGAGATAGCTCTCAAACGGCGACAAAATTCCGCCTGTACACTTCTGCACAAACCGAAACGTCTCCGCATGCTCCGGCTTGGTGCAGATCAATACCCCACCCAGCCCATCCGAGTGCCCATTCAAAAACTTCGTCGTCGAGTGCATCACGATATCTGCGCCCAGAGCGATCGGCTGCTGCAGATACGGCGACAGAAAAGTGTTATCCACGCTCAACTCCACGCCCTTCGCATGACAGATCCTTGCCACTGCGCCGATATCGGTCAACGACATCATGGGATTCGTCGGCGTTTCGATATGCACCAGCTTCGTCGCTGGCGTAATTGCCGCGGCGACGTTCTCTGCTACGCTCGTGTCGACATAAGTAAACGTCAGCCCGTAGTTCGTGAGCACTTTATCGAACAGTCGTCCTGTACCCCCGTACACATTGTCCGAACAGACCACGTGATCGCCGGACTTCATCATCGTGCATAACGCGGTGATCGCTGCCATTCCGCTGCCGAAGACATGCGCACTTGTTCCGCCCTCCAGCGAACAAAGGCTCTCCTCCAGTGCGTCTCGTGTCGGATTAGTCAGACGAGCATACTCATGTCCTTTGTTCTTACCAATCTCTTCCTGCTGATACGTCGAGGTCAGATAGATCGGCACATTGACCGCACCAGTCAACTCATCCGGAGCCTGTCCATCATGTATCGCACGTGTCGCGAAGCCTAACCTTTTGTTCGAATCCGCCATTTGTAACCTCTATGCTTACATTTATTAGAATAAAACCAATTAATTCAACAGCCCCTTCGACAGATACCGCTCCGCCGAATCCGGAATCACCGTAACTACTCTCTTCCCTGCTCCCAACTCCCGGGCCACATCAACTGCTGCGCATAACATCGCCCCGGCACTGGAGCCAGCGAACACGCCCTCTACCGCCGCCAGCTTTTTCACCATCGCTAACGCCGGCTCATCCATCACCATCATCACGCGATCGCACACAGAGCGGTCAAATGTTGCAGGGATGAACGACACTCCGATTCCTTCTACTTTGTGCGGCCCAGGCTCACCTCCTTCAAGAACACTTCCCTGCGGTTCAACGGCGACGGTTAAAATCTCCGCTCGCTTCTTCTTGAAGAATCGAGCTACCCCCGTGAAAGTTCCCGCTGATCCCACGCCCGAAACCCAGGCATCCACGCGGCCTTCCATCTGCTCCCATATCTCCGCTGCGGTCGTCTCTTCATGAAAGTCAGGATTCGCTGGATTCTCAAACTGCAGTGCGGCAAACGCTCCCGGCGTCTCCTTCTCAAACTGCAACGCTCTCCGAATTGCCCCGGTCATCCCCTCAGCCTCCGGAGTCCGCACTACCGTCGCCCCTAGCCCGCGCATCAGCTTGCACTTTTCCTCGGCAAACTGCTCCGGTACATACAGCATCACTTTGTACCCACGGTTCACACCGATCAACGCCAGACCGACGCCTGTATTCCCAGCCGTAGCCTCCACAATCGTGCCGCCCGGCTGCAACACACCTCGTCGCTCCGCATCCAGCACAATCCCAAGAGCAGCCCTATCCTTGATACTTCCACCAGGGTTCAAGAACTCCAGCTTCGCCCAGATCTCCGCACAGTTTTCGCTGCCGCTTCCCAACTCCAGCCGACGCAAACGCACCATCGGCGTCTGGCCGACCAATTCCAAGATGCTCTCTACAACCTTCATCAATCCAATCCTTCACACACAAAATCGACCGTCAGATTCAATCGTACTGACAGACGGGTATCTACTCAGGCGTTTGCCTGCAAACTCCATCAGCGATCCTACGCTTCAGTTCTTCTTTTCGGGGTCACTAAAGCCAGCGGCGCCTTTGCTGGCATCCGTTACCACCCTCGGATAATATCCGGTTCGCGTGCGCACCGACAGACGTCCAAAGTTTTTGGACTTAGCCTCCACGTGCACCTCGCGGTACCCGCCCAACGTCGGCGACTTCGTAGAGTGATACGAAATCGTGTACTGCGTACGAATATCCTGCGCTACCTCTGCAGCAATCTCATCCACCTGATTCACCGACTTCGGAAAGTAGGCCGCTCCGCCTGTCTGTTCAGCCAGTGTCTCCAGCACCCTGCGCGCATGACGCGACTCGCGCTTATCGGTATCATCCCCAAAGAGCAGTCCAACGCAGTAGATCACCGGCCCATCGAGATCCTGAATCCTGCGAATCGTCTGCTCCAACGTCGCACTCGAAGCATTGTCCTCGCCGTCCGTAATGACCAATAGCACCTGCTTCGGATGCTTCGCGTTCTTGCTCAGATAATCCGCCGATGCGACAAGTGCGTCATAGATCGCTGTCCCGCCGCTGGACTTGATATATCCCAACCCCTGCTGAAGTTTGTCGATATTGTTCGTAAAATCCTGGTCGATGAAAGCCTCCCATGAGAAGTCCACGAGAAACTCTTCATCCTGAGGGTTCGAAAGTTTCACAAAGTCCAAGGAAGCCTTATCCACCGCCACCCGTTTGTCGTACATCGAACCAGAGCTATCGATCAGCAGACCTATCGAAACAGGCAGATCCTCATGACGGAACGAGTTGATCGTCTGTGGAACCCCATCTTCGTAGATGTGAAACGCATCTTTATCCAGCGTCTGAACAGACTTCCCGCTGCCATCCAGCACCGTCGCGTTCAGCCGCACTTCATAAGCATCTTCTCGTAGCGTATATTTTCCGTTTTCACGAGCAATGGAGCTACTCCCCACTCCCTGTGGCGCGCCAGTCTGGCTCTGCGCTGGAGGATCAGGATCGGGAGAAGCCACAGGATCGCGATCCACCGTCAGCGACGGCTGTTGCGACGCGGGCTGTTTCGAGGCTGACGGTGGAGACGTTGGACGCTGGGCCAATCCCACCCCGCCGGTCGTCAGCATCAACCATCCTAAGGCGGCCATCCCCGGCCGAAAGCTCTTACTGCGAAGGTGCATAGTACCCCTGGCGATTATGTACCGTCAGGTTCGGAAGCCCTGGCGGCGGAACGAGTCGTATCTTCAATTTACGCCAGTTCCCATCCTGCTTCACCTCCGAAGGTCTGTATCCGATCACATATTCGTTTCTCAGCTCCGCGCTGATTCGCGAAGCAATATCTCCCAAATCCCCCAGCTCCGACACCCGAAACATTCTTCCCCCTGTCATATCGCAGATATCGTTCAGTAAAATCGGCCCCAGCTGCTCCTCGGTCGTCGGCGCGTACTGGTCGAAGATTCCAATCGAGTAAATCTGCACGTCGCTTTCTCTAACAACCCGTCGCAATTCGCCTTCCGTATACCGGCTCCGATTATCTCCTCCATCCGAGATAATCAGCAACGCCTTCCGCTCATACTTCGCCTGCTTCAACTTATCCACTCCCAGGTAGATCGCATCGATCAGCGCCGTTCGGTTTTCAGGCTTCAACATCACCATCCGCGCCTCGACATCATCCACATCGGACGTATAGTCGACGATCACCGCAGGCCGGTCATTGAAACCCACGACAAAAAACTCGTCCTGCGGATTGGACGTCCTCAAAAACTCACTCAACGCCTTTCGAGCCCGCACAAACTTCGACGACATACTTCCGCTCAGGTCAAAAATAATCCCGATCGTTACCGGCGCATCTTGTGTTGAAAAACTCTTGATTATCTGTCCGATGTTGTTGTCATAAACCTCAAAGTTTTCCTTCTCCAACCCTGTAACCAGCCGATTCATCGGATCGGTTACTGTCGCTGGAACTAGCACCAGATTCACATCAACACGAATCCTGGCATCTCGCCTCGAGGTTGCCAACGCAGCCGCATTCGCCGCTCCTTCTATTATCGGTTTCTTTTCCTCGGGTGTCTTCGGAGGAGGCGCAGGCGTGGGCGTATGCACTACATCCAGAGGATTCTCCTGCTCCTGCGCCACGCAAACCCCACTCCATAACCCAACGCACAAAGCTGCGACGAGCCCCCACAAAGCCCGACGCCCTCCCCGTCGACCAGTCGCCGATTCTCTTCGCTCGTGGTTCCCGAAAATCACCCTGTTTTGAACGTTGATCCGCATCTCGGCACCTATGAATACTCGCGACACTCAACCGTCGCGCCCTGCGTGAAGTCTTTCTCAACGCCTCCACCAATCACTCAAATCCATGGACCGCAGATCCATCTGATTCCGTGTTCTGAAGATAATAGACCCCTTGTCAACACCTTTTGTCATCAATCCAGGACCGGATACTGCTAGTACTGTCTCCTCAACGTTCTCCGTGCGCTTCCGGATTCGCCACACCCCTTCTTACGCTCTCTTCACGCTCCAACCCGTACAATCACCTCATAATCCAACTCTGGAGAACTTTCAAAGCATGGCTCGTCTTTACCCCTTCCGCGCCCTCCGTTATGATCCCGCCCGCGTCAACATGGAAGACGTCGTCACCCAGCCCTACGACAAGATCACCCCAGCCATGCAGCAGCTCTACTACG
>Ga0302233_10001354_pt1 | contig 17003 bp, 12 predicted proteins | sample II_Palsa_N3_1_FD_193516 | JGI IMG/M metagenome (GOLD analysis project Ga0302233, IMG submission 193516) | Peat permafrost microbial communities from Stordalen Mire near Abisko, Sweden - II_Palsa_N3_1 | ecosystem: Environmental > Terrestrial > Soil > Palsa > Peat permafrost | place: Sweden... | reverse complement strand
TGCCGGTAATATTTATATCGCTGCCTGTTCACAGTCCGTTGATTTTCCGACCACTTCCGGGTCTTTTCAGCCGGTGGCAGGCAATACCTCCTATGATGCTGGTGCGCCATGGAATACCCAGGATGGTGTGGTGCTGAAGCTGAACCCTACCCTTAGCAGCGTGGCATTTGCCAGTTACTTGGGAGGGAGTAATATCGATGCCGCATTTGTGCTGGCGCTCAGCCCGGTGGACAACAGCATCTGGGTGGCAGGTGGCACCCTAAGTAACCCTTTCCCCGGGACGAATGCCGGCAATGTGTATGCTGCGACGCCATTCGGGGGGATCGACGGCTTTGTCTCGCAGATCAGTAATGACGGCAGCAAACTGGAAAAGAGTACCTATTTCGGGACAAGTGTGACGGATATGATTTATGGGATCCAGTTTGACAAGGCGGGGAACCCGTATATTATGGGTACCACCAATGGCGTTGAACCCGTGGTTAATTCCCCTTTCAACCAGGGGGGTAATCAGGCAACCGGCAACCAGTTTATTACCAAGTTGAAGCCCGATATGTCGGGGATCACGTATTCTGCCAATTTTGGTCCCGGTGGTATCCCGGAGCCTAATATTTCGCCAACGGCTTTCCTGGTAGACCGGTGTGAGAATGTATATGTGTCGGGATGGGGAGGCGGTCCCAATAACCGTGAGGGATATACGACTACCGGTACTAATGGGCTGACGGCAACGAGTGGCGCTATTAAGCCCACGACGGATGGCAGCGATTTTTATTTCTTCGTGCTGCAGAAAAATGCAGCCAGCCAGTTATACGGCAGCTTTTTTGGCGAGAACAATTCCAACCCAAACAGCTATGGCGATCATGTGGATGGCGGTACCAGTCAGTTCGACGCCCAGGGGGTGATCTATGAGGCCATCTGCGCGAATTGCTATGGCAATGCCACTTTCCCTGCGACACTCGGCGCTTACCAGACGCAAAACGGCACCGGCACTACCGGGTGTAATGAGGCTGGGGTGAAGATCGCGTTTAATTTTGCGGGGGTATCTGCGGGGCTGAAGACCGTGACGCATGGGCGAGGGGACAGTGTGGGTTGCGTTCCCCTGAGTGTGTCTTTCCAGGATACGATCCGCGATGCGGTCAGCTATATCTGGAATTTTGGCGACGGCACTCCGGCTCTCGCTACGACGAGCTATGCCGAGAATCATACCTATAATGCGGTCGGTACTTACCAGGTGATGCTGATCGCCATCGACTCCAACAGTTGTAATGTGGCCGATACGGTCTACAAGGATATTGTCGTCAAGACCAACCCGGCGGCGGTGGATTTCGATTTCGCCAAGCTCCCGCCATGTACTTCGTTGAATTTTTTGTTCACCAATCTGTCTGCTGCGCCAGCCAGCGTACCTTTTACGGATACTTCCTTCGAGTGGAGTTTCGGTGACGGGACTGCCGATGTTATTGGTGGTACGGGGCCGGTCACGCATTCCTTCCAATCGTCGGGGAGTTATAATGTCACTTTGTCCCTGATCGATACCAATTATTGTAATTATCCGCTGGACACGACCAAGATCGTTAATGTGGCGCAAAACGTAAAGGCCCAGTTCGTGACGCCGGCGACGGGGTGTGCCCCCGATTCTGCCGCATTCAACAATACCACCATTGGCGGCGAGTATTATTATTGGAATTTCGGTGACGGCAGCCCGATAGATTCCACCGATATTTCACCCATCCATTTCTATCCCAATCCGGGTACTTATACCATCACGCTGATCGCGGTGGATTCTAATACCTGTAATATTGTCGATACGACCAGCTTTACCATTACGTTACTAAGCAAGCCTACTGCGGACTTTAGCTTTCAGCCGACTCCGTCTCAATCGAATACGCCGACAGTCTTTACGCCGACTTCGTCGCCGGTGGTGAAATATCTCTGGGAATTCGGAGATGGGACTTCGGAAACGAAGACCGAGCCCGACACTGTGGTTCATTTGTATATCCAGACCGACACCTTCAATGTTTGCCTGATCGTTACCAATGCGGAGGGGTGTACGGATACCGTCTGTCACCCGGTGCAGGCGATCATTCATCCGCTGCTGGATGTGCCGAATGCTTTTACACCGGGTCGATTCGGGCAGAATGGGGTGATCAAGGTCGTGGGTTTCGGCATTACGAATATGACGTGGCGGATTTATAACCGATGGGGCCAGTTGGTATTCCAGAGTGATAATCCGTATGATGGCTGGGACGGCACTTACCGAGGGGTGGTACAGCCTATGGATGTGTATGCGTATACGCTGGAGGCAGAATTTTCCAATGGCACACATGCTACGAAGAAAGGAGACATAACGTTGATTAGATAATGAAAAACACGCTATTTGAGCAGAAGGTACTATATCGCTGCCTGGCTGATGCTTATTTGCCTTAAGGGAGTTGCCCAAGCGGGGGCTTCCAACATTGAGTTCGTTGAGAATAAGGGGCAATGGGATAGCCGGGTAAAATTTCGTGGGGAGATCAGCAACGGGACCCTTTTCCTGGAGAAGGGTGGTTGTACGGTATTGCTGTATCACCCGGACGATCTGGCGAGATTGTCGGAGGAACGTCACGGCGGGAAGGTGGCAGGCGGAAAGACCGGTCACAGCGGCGATTCTCTCCGGTCACATGCCTATCGGATGAATTTCGTTGGCGCCAACGATCAAGTTACGATCGTTCCTGACAAAGCGTTGCCAGGTTACAACAATTATTTTATCGGGAATGATCCTTCCAAATGGAAGGGGAATTGCAAAGTCTACCAGGGCGTGACCTATCACGATCTTTACCCAGGTATTGATATCCGTTATTATACCAATGCCGGCCAGCTGAAATATGATCTGATCGTCCATCCCGGAGCGGATGTCAGCCGGATCAGGATGCGGTATGACGGGGTCCCCAGGCTGAGTGTGAAAAAGGATCAGCTGATCGCGACGACTTCCGTGGGGACAGTGGCGCAACTGGCGCCTTATTCTTATACATTTGATGAGCGGCGGGGCCGGGCGGAGGTCCGTTGCCGATATGTTATTCACGATGGTAATACGGTGAGTTTTGATGTGGATGACCATGATGCCGGTGCGACGCTGATTATCGATCCTACCATTATATTCTCTTCGTTTACGGGCAGTAAGGCCAGTAACTGGGGCTTTACGGCGACGCCCGGGCCGGATGGCAGTTTTTTTGCCGGGGGCATTGTATTCGGCGATGCGTTTCCGTTCACTACCGGAGCACTGCAACCTGTTTTTGGGGGTGGCTCCTTCGATGTGGGCATCCTCAAATTGAGCCCTAATGGTGCTGATAAGGTATGGGCGACCTTTATCGGCGGTGACGATACCGAGACACCGCACAGTATGATCACGGATGCACAGGGTGACCTGATTGTGCTGGGCAGGACCTATTCGACTAATTTTCCTTTTAAGACCACGGCGGGCAGCGGCGGGGGCGCAGATATATTTGTCGTCATGATCAATGCGGCAGGCAATAGTATGATAGGGTCCATCCGGATCGGCGGCAGTGGCGCCGACGGGGTGAATTACGAAGATCAATTGAGGGCCGGGGATGAGCGGGCGGAGGACCTGATCCGCAATTATGGTGATGATACCCGGAGTGAAGTGATCCTTGACGGGGATAATAATATTTTGGTGGCGTCCAGTACACAGTCTTCGGGACCGACGGGGTCGCCGGGGGCCTTCCCGATCGTAGGTCCCGTCTTTCAGCCGAGCTTCGGGGGGGGCAAGCAGGATGCGGTAGTGCTGAAATTAGATCCTAAATGTACTAACCTGATCTGGAGCAGTTTTTTGGGCGGTAGTGGTAACGATGCTGCTTTTGTGCTGCGGGTGAATCCCCTGACCGGGGATATTTATGTGGCCGGGGCGACCAACAGTACCAATTTGCCGGGAGATAAGGCGGGCGTCTTACAGGGATCGTTTGGCGGAGGCGTATGTGATGGATTTGTCACGCAGATCTCTGCTGACGGGACGACACAGAAAAAGACGACTTACCTGGGGACGTCAGAGGCGGATGCCATTTACGGTATCCAGTTCGACAGGAAGGGATTTCCTTATGTCATGGGGACTACCAACGGCGTCTGGCCGGTACTGAACGCCCCCTATAACAATAGTGGGGCCAGGCAGTTTGTCAGCAAGTTGCAGTCGGACTTGTCGGCCTATGTGTTTTCGACTACTTTCGGGACGACGTCCTCGGCTGCCACAGGCAAGCCGAATATTTCGCCCGTTGCTTTCCTGATCGATCGTTGTGAAAATATCTATGTCAGCGGATGGGGAGGCTGGCTCCTCGGGGGTACGGGTGATCCATATGGATTGTTGGGAACGGCCGGTATGCCGGTCACCTCGGATGCAGTCAAGCTGGTGAGTGACAACCGGGATTTTTATTTTATCGTCCTGCAAAGAAATTGCAGTGCATTGTTATACGGGACTTTTTTCGGCCAGAATGATAATGACCAGAGTATTAGCGAGCATGTGGATGGCGGCACCAGCCGGTACGACCAAAATGGGGTGATTTATCAGGGGATCTGTGCAAACTGCAACGGGCATTCTTCGACTCCTTTTCCGACAACGATCGGTGCATGGGCGACACTCAATGCTTCCGGAACGACAGGTTGCAATGAGGCGGCGGTCAAGATAGCTTTCAACTTTGCCGGGGTGGCGGCCGGGTTGCGCGCCAGTGTGAATGGGCGGTTGAATGACACGTCAGGTTGTGTGCCCCTGAATGCGGTCCTGCAGGATACCATCCGGAATGCGAAATCCTATATCTGGAATTTCGGCGATGGAACGCCGGACACAGCCACTACCAGCTATGAAGTTTTCCATACCTATGCGGTACCTGGTAAGTATACCATCATGATGGTCGCCATCGATTCCAGCAGCTGCAATATAGCAGATACCTCGTATCGGCATGTGATAGGCCGGACAGACAGAGCACTGGTCGATTTTAGTGCTGTAAAGGACCCCAATGAGCCTTGTACATCCATGACTTATGACTTTACTAATTTGTCTACGGCTCCCGCGGGAAAACCCTTTGGGCCGACGTCGTTCGTTTGGAATTTCGGGGATGGTTCAGCGCTGCTGCCGGATGGCCCGGGTCCGCTGGTTCACAGTTACCAGAGTGCCGGCACTTATATCGTCGATCTTTTCCTGGTCGACACATCCTATTGCAATTATCCTGATACGGCCATCGAGACGCTGCGGGTATCGCCGGTGGCGAAGGCCCAGTTTGTCACTCCGGCTACGGGGTGTGCGCCATACACGGCTATTTTCAACAATACTTCGCTGGGTGGGCTACAGTTCTACTGGAATTTCGGGGATGGCACCCCACCCGACTCCGATCCCAACCCGGTGCATGTCTACCCGAACCCAGGCACTTATACGGTCAGCCTGCTGGAGATCGATACGACTACCTGCAATCAAAGGGATTCCACCCAGTTTACCATTACAGTGAGCAGCGCGCCTACGGCGGCCTTTAGCTATTCGCCGGAGACGCCGGTCGCTAATACCCCTTTTGTCTTTACGAATGCGTCGATCGGCGGGGCCACTTACAAATGGTTATTCGGGGACGGTGATTCGACTGTGCGAACGACCACCGATACGGTACAGTACCTGTACAACCAAACTGACAGTTTCCTGGTCTGCCTGCTGACGACCAATACGGCGGGGTGCACCGATACTGTCTGTCATGCTTTAGATGCCCTGATCAACCCGTTACTGGACGTGCCGAATGCTTTTACGCCGGGGCGTTTTGGGCAGAATGGGATTATCAAGGTGATGGGCTTTGGAATTACACATATGGATTTCAGAATATATAATCGCTGGGGCAAGATGGTGTTCGAGTCGGTGGACCCGGCTGTCGGCTGGGATGGGACTTACCGGGGAGAGGTTCAGCCTATGGATGTGTATGCCTATACCCTGGAGGCAGATTTTTCGAATGGAACGCACATAATCAAGAAAGGAGATATAACTTTGATCAGGTAGAGAGGGGCGTGGCCAGGCCCCGGATGCCGGCTGGTGAATCGTTAACAGGAAGTGAATAGACAACCAAATTCGTTGAACCGTCGTTAATGGATTAATACAATGAGGGGATTGAAAAATATACTGATTCTGGGCTGGTGTATGATCGGTGGGATAGGTGTCTCTGCCCAGGACCTTCATTTTTCTCAGTGGTTCAATTCGCCTTTGATGACCAATCCTGCCAATACGGGGTTTATACCGGATGCCGATTACCGGCTGGGCGCCAATTACCGTAATCAATGGTCTTCGGTCATGTCTGAACCTTACCAGACGATGAGTGTCTGGGGAGATGCACAGGTATTCAGGGACCGGATACAGAACGGGTGGATGGGGTTGGGCGGGGCCATCCTTAAGGATCAGGCTGGGGCCGGCACGCTGACATCGACCGAGATATATGGTTCGGCGGCCTATCACCAGATGCTGGGGTATGCGAGCCTGCTGACATTTGGTTTTAATGCCGGTTATATCAACAAGCGGATCAATACCGCCAGTCTCAAGTTCCCGGATCAGTTTGACGGACAGTTCTTTGATAACTCTTTACCGACCAGCGTGCAGATCGACCAGCCGAACTGTAATTTCTTCGACATGCAGTTAGGGTTGAATTACGCTTATTTTCCGACGAACAACCTTTACCTGAACGGCGGCTTTTCCGTTCAGCATATCAACCGGCCGCGGGAATCCTTTTTCACAACGGACCCGGCTGGTTTCGACAGCCGGCTGGCCCCCCGGTATATCGGTTTTATCAATGCCAGCATCAAGGTCAACAACCAGGTGATCCTCGATCCGATGGGCTATTATACAACGATGGCCGGCGCCCAGGAGATATCGATCGGGCTGCTGGCCAAGTGCGATGTGGAGGATAACGGCGATCAGCAAGTGATCGGCGGGTTGTTTGCGCGGCCGGGGGATGCGATCATTCCTATGATCGGGTTCATTTACCACAATATCAAGCTAACCTTCTCTTACGATGTAACTACTTCATCCTTGAAAAACTACAATAACGGGTATGGGGCTTTCGAGTTTGCGCTGGAGCAGGATGGATTTTACAGCCAGTATAATGGCGACCGCCGTCAATCACTTTGCCCTTCTTTCAAGCAATAATTTTTTTGGATAAACATAAAACAAATGATAAGAAAGGTAATTATCGCAGTTTCTTTGTTGATGATCGGGCTTGGGAGCTTCGCCCAGATGCGTATGGCCCCCCGGGTGAATACCTATTCAGACGATGGAGATGGCAATGGATTTCTGAAACAAAATCTCTTTTTAGGCGGTAGCCTGGGGTTGGGCTTTGGTACGGATCAATTCAGTGTCGGTGTCAACCCCGAAATCGGTTATTCTCTTTTCAAGTGGCTGGATGCGGGGTTGGTAGTCAATTTCAATTATAATTCTATCAGCGCTGATCCGACCTTATATTTCAATAACAATACGGCGGTCAAGCAGTTCACCTATGGCGGTGGCGTATTCGGCCGTGTTTTCGTTCTTCCTTTTCTTTTCCTGACTGCACAGCCGGAAGTCAACTGGATCAGTACCACCGAGACTTATGAGGGGGCAGGCGGCGGAAGCTACAAGAGCAATACCAGCGCAGGAAGCCTGTTGCTGGGGGCGGGTTATAGCCGGCGGATAATAGGGCAGTCGAGTTTTTATTTTGCACTGATGTTTGATGTAGCCGGCAGCCCCAATTCACCCTACAATGATATTTATGGTCGTCCCTTGCCGGTGATCCGGGCAGGGTTCGACATCTATCTGCATGGGCGTAACAGATAGGGGTCAGTTCAACCGGTCAAAGACTTCCGCGGGTGTGTCACAGAAGATGACCCTCTCTTCGAGTCGATCGTAGAGGAACCCTTCTTTTGCCAGGTGCTGCAGATGGAGTAAGAGATAATGGTAGAATCCTCCGGAGTTAAGGACGTATATCTTTTTGTCGTGGATCTTCAACTGGTTCCAGGTCAGCATTTCGAATAGCTCATCCAGGGTGCCGAAGCCTCCGGGAAGGATGATGGCAGCGTCGGCGTGGTCGTACATCATTTTTTTACGGGTATGCATATCGGAGACGATCGCCAGTTCGGTGAGGTTTTTGTGGTGCCGTTCTATTTCCTTTAGCAGTTCAGGGATAAAGCCCATGACGCTCGCTCCTGCGGCGAGGGCGGAGTTTGCAATCTGTCCCATCAGCCCGGTATTGCCGCCGCCGTAGATCAATTTCAGGCCTCGCTGGCCGATGTATTTACCCAATTCGGCCGTGTGTTGAGCGTAGAGGGGGTTATTGCCATTTTTAGAGCCGCAGAAGACGGCAACGGATTTTATTTGCATTTTGATGAAGGATTACAGCACGATATTATAAGTAAAATTCATCTTTTACGGCTGTATTTCCTAATTTCATACATGACCTCTTCGTTGCTTTTTTCTTTTGTGATCGGTTACTTTCTCCTGTTGTTGCTGGTAGCCTGGCGTACTTCCCGTCATTCCAACAACGAATCCTTTTTTATCGGTAACCGGAATTCCAATTGGATGCTGGTGGCATTCGGGATGATCGGCACTTCACTTTCCGGGGTCACTTTTGTCTCGGTGCCGGGGACGGTGGGGGATTTCACAGATGACGGTCACAAGGCTTTCGCTTATTTCCAGGTCATCATCGGAAATTGGATCGGCTGTCTGATCATTGCCTTCGTACTGCTGCCATTGTATTACCGGCTGAACCTCACTTCCATCTACCGTTATCTGCAGACCCGGTTTGGCACTGTGGCATACCGGACGGGTTCGCTGTTCTTTATCCTGTCCCGCACGGTGGGGGCTACGGCGCGGCTTTACCTGGTGATCAATGTACTCCATCTGTTTATCCTGAAGGACCTGGGCATTCCTTTCGGCCTGACCACGGCTGTGATCCTGGTGATGATCCTGTTGTATACTTTTGAAGGCGGGGTGAAGACCATCGTATATACCGATACATTGCAGACAACGTTTATGCTGCTTGGGCTGGTCGTTTGCACTGTCTATATCCTGCATCATTTGGGGTTGTCACTGGGCGGGGCGATGCAGGCGCTGGAGGCCAGGGGCCTCACAAGGGTATTCCACACCGATGTGCAGAGTAAGAACTTTTTTGTCAAGCAGATTGTCGGCGGAATGTTCATCATGGTAGCCATGACCGGACTTGACCAGGAGATGATGCAGAAGAATATCAGTGTCCGGAACCTACGGGATTCCCAAAAGAACGTGATGGTCTTCAGCTTTGTCATGGTGGTGGTGACCTTTCTGTTTTTGTTCCTGGGAGGCCTGTTGTACCTGTATGCTCTGCACCAGGGTGCGGGATATCCCGGTGGTGATCACCGGTTATTGCTGGATGGGCGGAATGTGACCGGGGATGACCTGTTCCCCACGCTGGCATTGCATTATCTTCCGCCGGCCGTGAGCATTATCTTCATTATCGGCCTTATTTCGGCGCTGTTCCCCAGCGCCGATGGGGCATTGACGGCGCTAACGTCTTCGTTCTGCATCGATCTGTTGGACCTCAAGGGCAGGAAGGAGATGAGCGAAGGGCAGAAAAGGCGGATACGGCTGACCGTTCATGTCAGCTTTGCCGTTATCTTCCTGCTCTGTATCCTGCTGTTCAAATGGGTGAACAATAAATCCGTCATCGGGGTAATCCTGGAAATGGCGGGCTATACTTATGGCCCTTTGCTGGGCCTCTTCTCCTTCGGGATCTTCACCAAACGGACTTTGCCCAACAGGTGGACAGTGACAGCGGTTTGTCTGGTTGCGCCTGCGATCTGCTGGGTACTGAGCCGGTGGTCGGCGTCATGGCTGGGGGGCTTTCAGATCGGCATCGAGCTGCTGTTGCTGAACGGTATCCTGACTTTCCTGGGGTTGCTGCTGTTGTCAGCGCGGGGGGCGGCGCCGGCGGGTGCTCCTGACAATTAGCTATATTTGTGAAAAGTTACAGGTATGGACATCATCGATCCGGCAGCTCAGGCATATGCCCAGCGATATTCTACCCCTACGAGCCTTTTGCTGCAGGAAATAGCGGCGTATACGGAGGCGCACCATCCGGAGGCGCATATGCTGAGCGGGCCGTTGCAGGGCAAATTCCTGGAGATGATCAGCCGGCTTCTCGGGCCACGCCGTATCCTTGAAATCGGGACATTTATGGGATATAGCGCATTGTGCCTGGCAGCGGGGCTGACGGCGGATGGCCGGTTGCATACGATCGAGCTGAGAGAGGCGGATGCGGACCTGGCGGCGGAAAATTTCCGCCGGGCAAATTGGCAGGACCGGATAATATTGCACCGTGGAAACGCGTTAGCCATCATTCCGACCCTGGAAGAGATCTGGGACCTGGTCTTCATCGACGCCGACAAGCCGGGCTATGCGGACTATTATAAATTGGTTTTGCCGCGGGTAAGGGCGGGGGGACTGATCATAGCCGACAATGTGCTGTTTCATGGGCAGGTGCTGGGACCGAAAGTGGAGGGCAAGAGTGCGAAAGCGATCCAGGCATTCAATGAACTGGTGGCTGCAGACGATACAGTGGAAAAAGTAATACTGACTGTCCGGGATGGCCTCATGTTCATCCGGAAAAAATAAAATTCGGGTGCTGATGATGATAAATAGGCGGCTAGTATGGATAGGATTGTTGGCGATAGCGATGCGGGCGCCGGCTCAGACCAGTGCGAACGGCGTGGTTTATGTCAATACCTACAAGGCCCTGGCGATGGCGGAAATGCAACGGTCAGGCGTTCCTGCAGCCGTTACCCTGGCGCAAGGCCTCCACGAGACCGAGGCGGGCACCAGTGACCTGGTCAAAAGCTCCAATAATCATTTTGGGATCAAGTGCAGGGAGGACTGGAAAGGGGAGGTGGTGTATCATGATGACGACAGACGAGGGGAATGTTTTCGCAGTTATGCTACGGCGGCGGATTCTTACCGGGATCATTCGGATTTTCTGCGGCTAAGCTCACGGTATGCCTTTCTTTTCACCCTGGACCCTGCGGATTATGAGGGCTGGGCGTATGGATTGAAGAAGGCCGGTTATGCGACGAACATCCGCTATTCGCAGATACTGATCAAACTCATCAAGGAATACAACCTTCAACAATACACGCTGATAGCGATGGGCAAGATGGCTGCTGCCGACGAAGTGGTATTGACGATGCCTGGTCTGGCGCCTGTTACGGCTATTGCGCCTTCTGCGAGCGAGGTGACACAGGGTACCGATAGTGCGAAGGTTGCCGTGCAGCCGGATGTATCCTATCCCGAAGGAGAATTCACCATCAACCGGACAAAGGTGGTCTACGAACCGGCAGGCACATCGATGTTGTCCATTGCCGGCCACTATGATATTCCGCTGGGCCGGTTGCTGGATTTTAATGATATGAAGGAAGAAGACGTGCTGGTCAGGGGGCAACTGATCTTTTTGCAACGGAAGCGGCGAACTGGTTCGATAGCCTTTCATGTGGTGCGGGAAGGGGAGGATCTGTACAGCATAGCGCAGGCAGAGGGAGTGAGATTACAGGATCTGTTGGAAATGAATCAATTGACGCCGGAAGTACAGCCTGCTGCCGGGGAGAAAGTTTATCTGCAGGGATCGGCGCCGTCGCGGCCGCAGGTTGTCGGAGAGGAAGGCAAACAATAAGAATAATACGGTTTCTATGTCCATAATACGGGTACACGATAAGAATTTTGAGCCTTATATATCTGCGGAGCAGATCGGAGAAAAGATCCAGGCGATGGCGGACAGGTTGAACCGGGATTATGCGGGTGAAAGACCTTTATTCATCGCTATTCTGAACGGAGCCTTTATGTTTGCTTCGGACCTGTTCAAGGCCATCAGTATTGAGTCGGAGATCAGCTTTATTAAGTTGGCATCCTATAAGGGGACGAAGTCCTCGGGGCAGGTCATCACCGCCATTGGTCTGGATACCGACCTGATCGGGCGGCACGTGGTGATAGTGGAGGATATTGTAGATACCGGGAAGACACTGAGTGAATTCCTACCGCAGTTAGAGCATCAGCAGCCGGCATCGCTGAAGATTGCCGCTCTCCTGCATAAGCCAGAGGCTACTGTTTACCCTATCCAGGTGGATTACCTTGGTTTTTCCGTCCCCAACAAATTCCTATTGGGATACGGGCTTGATTATGACGGGTTAGGGAGAAATATCCCCTCTATCTACAAACTGGTGGAATAAGAGGTGGTGACAATGTGGCGTAAAATGCGGAGATAAAGTCGGGTAGGGTCTTGACAAATAGGAAAGAACGCATTAATTTTAATCAAAATATCCCATTGAAAAGTGCACTATTGCTACTGTTGAGTTTTGTGCTCTTTTTCACTTCCCGCGGGCAATTCTATTTGCGCGGAGAAATAAAAGACGAGAACAACGGTCTCTTGCCGGATGTGAGTATCCGTCTGCATTCCAGTGGCTACTTATATCACTCCGGTAGTTCAGGGGCTTTTGGGATACCCATTCCTCAATCATGGGACACACTGACCCTTTCGGCTGAAGGTTATCAGACGGTGACCTTACCTGTGGACGCTGCTCAATACCAAACCATCCGGCTCCGGCAGTCTTTTCGTGCGCCCGCGCTGCCTCCGAGGGGGTTGATGTCCATGACCAAGGATTGGCGGGCATTCGACCGCAAAGAGTGGACCGTAGGGACTGAGACTTATAGTTCCCTTGTAGAGAATGATTTTATTCCAGCCGCACGTTTTCCGGAGACAGGTTTTGCAGTGACTATCGATAAGGCATCTTACAGTAATATCCGTCGTTTTCTCAACATGGGCAGTACGATCCCGCCGGATGCGGTGAGGATCGAGGAGTTGTTGAACTATTTTAATTTCGGTTATACGGACCCGCCAGGGGACAGTTGTTTCGTCCTGCGTTCGGATTTGTCTGAATGTCCCTGGAACCCGGGAGACAGGCTGCTATTCCTGAAGGTATGTGCCCGGAAGCTGGACCCGGCGAAAATTCCTCCGGCCAACCTGGTGTTCCTGATCGATGTGTCGGGGTCGATGGACCTGCCGAATAAGCTGCCGTTGCTGAAATCCGCTTTTAGTTTGCTGGTCAATAATTTACGCACTATCGATACGGTTACGATCGTCACTTATGGTAATTCGGTAGGTGTCTGGATGCCGCCGACGTCAGGTCAGGATAAGAAGAAGATCCTTCAAGCGATCGATGACCTGGCGCCCGGGGGGGCTACTCCCGGCGAGGCGGGGATCAGGGCGGCTTTCCGGGTAGCCAAGAGCCAGATGATCAGGGGAGGTAATAACCGGGTGATCCTAGCCACGGATGGGGATTTCAATGAGGGTGAAACTTCTGACGAGGAGTTGGAAAAGCTGGTGGCGGAATACAAGGATTGGGGTATCTACCTTACCTGTCTGGGGGTGGGGATGGGTAATTATAAGGATTCCAAGCTGGAGGTACTGGCCAGAAAAGGGAATGGGAACTTTGCCTATCTGGATGATGAGCAGGAGGCTGAGAAGGTGCTGGTGGAGGAATTCACGCAGACCGTCTATGCCGTGGCAGATGATGCCTATCTGAACATTGTTTTCAATCCGGCGTTGGTGAAGGACTATCGGCTGATCGGATTCGACAACAAGGTCAAGATGCTGTCTGATTCGCTGAGTGAGATACAGGGTGGAGAAGTAGGCTCGGGCCATTCTCTGTTGGCCTTATTCGAGTTGACCCCTGCAGAAGGGAGCCATTTGCAGGAGGGGAATGTGGTCGTGGGAGGGCCGGGCGGAGTAGCCGATGCGGACAGGCTGGCGCAGGTGATGCTGAATTACAAATTACCTCACGATACGGTGGAAAGAGTAACGGATTATACTTGTGCCGATCACCTGGTGGCATTTCGGGATTTGCAGCCCTGCTACCGGTTTGCCTCTTCGATAGCCTTATTTGGGGGGCTATTGAAGAAGTCGCGATTTATGCGGCAGGCGGACTGGAAAGAGGCAATCGAGATGGCAGAGCAGTCGAGGGATCCTGCCGATGGTATGCAGCAGGAGTTTATCGGCCTGATCGAGAAGGCAAGAAAGATTTACGGGAAGACGCGGCGGCCCAAAGTGGAGAAAGACGACCAGTGAGGGGGCCGGCCTTTCCTAGGTAAACATTTCCCTTACCTTATCAAAAAAGCCCCGTTCGTTCTTGTCTGGTTTGGGCTGGAAATTGGGTGAATCACTGAGTTTTTCCAGCAGGTCTTTTTCTTCCGGAGTCAGGTGTTGGGGTGTCCAGACATTGACGTGGATCAGTTGATCGCCTCGTTCGTAGGAGTTGACACCGGGGAAGCCCTTCCCTTTCAGGCGGAAGATCTTACCGCTCTGGGTACCCGGCGGTATTTTGATCTTTGCTTTGCCGTCGATAGTAGGTACTTCTGCCTGCAGGCCGAAGACTGCGTCCGAAAAAGATATATGAAGTTCGAAGGCTACGTTCAGCCCGTCGCGGTGCAAGTCGGGGTGCTGTTCTTCTTCTATCAGGATAATGAGATCGCCGGGGGCGCCGCCTCTTTCTCCTGCATTACCCCTGCCGCCGACGCTGAGTTGCATGCCTTCCTGTACGCCGGCAGGAATATCGATGGTGACTGTTTCTTCGCCGTATACTCTGCCTTCGCCTTTACAGACAGCGCATTTGGCGGTCACGATTGAGCCTTCCCCGTTGCAGGTCGGGCAGGTAGTCACGGTCTGCATCTGGCCCAGAAAAGTATTGCTAACCCTGCGGACCTGGCCGCTGCCACCGCAGGTGGTGCAGGTTTGGACGCTGTTGCGGTCTTTGGCACCGCTGCCACTGCAGGTCGTGCAGGAGACGTATTTCTTGACTTTGATGTTTTTGGTAACACCCTTGGCTATTTCTTCATAATTGAGCTTGATCTTTACCCGCAGGTTGCTGCCCCTTACACCTCTTGAGCGGGAGGTGCCACCACCCCGCCGACCACCTCCGAAGAAGCTACCGAAAAGATCGTCGCCGAAGATATCTCCAAACTGGCTGAAGATATCGTCCATGTTCATGTTACCGCCGCTGAACCCTCCGCGGCCGTTACCGGCGAGACCTGCATGTCCATAGCGGTCATATTGCGCCCTTTTGTCCGCATCGCTGAGGACTTCATAAGCTTCTGCGGCCTCCTTGAACTTTTCTTCTGCGGCTTTATCGCCGGGATTACGGTCAGGGTGGAACTGCATGGCTACCTTGCGGTAGGCTTTTTTGATCTCATCTGCAGGGGCCCCTTTCGAAACGCCCAACACTTCGTAATAATCTCTTTTTGACATAATCTTGAACGGATGTCAGATCCGGTCGAACCAGACCCGATGGATTTCGATGGCTTTTATTTGCCCACCACCACTTTGGCGTGGCGGATCAGCTTATCATTCAGGTAATAACCTTTTTGTATCTCATCGATTACTTTCCCCTTCAGGGACGGGTCCTGGACAGGAACTTCGGTAATGGCTTCATGCTTTTCCACGTCAAAATCGGTATGAATGCTTTGCATGGCCTTTAGTCCTTTTGACAGTATGGTGGCGCGCAGCTTGGAAAAGACCAGTTGGACGCCTTCCCGGACCTGGTCGATGTTATTGGCTGTCTGCAACTGCCGTTCAGCCCGGTCGCAGTCATCCAGGACGTCCAGTAAGGAAATGATGACTTCTTTGCCGGCTGTTTGCCGTAATTCCATATTTTCCCTGGCGCTCCTTTTCCTGAAATTATCGAATTCTGCGAAGAGGCGCAGGTACTTGTCCTTTTGCTGTTGTAATTCTTCGCGGAGGCCGTCCAACTCTTCATCGTTGGCCCCCATTTCGTTCAGATGCGTGAAGCCGGAAATGTTTTCATCCGTATTCATATCTTCCCTTGTATCTTCAGCGCCTTCAGCACCCTGATTGCCCGTATTGGGGGCGTAATTGTTGGTCTCTGTCATATACATAAAATTGGCACAAAGGTACACTTGTCAATATTCCTGCCAAGCAGGAAGTTGAGACAAAATGTCCTGAAAAAACCCGACTGCTGACATTGTTCGCAACCGGTTGCGGTAAATTTAGCCGAATGAATGTAGTTTAGAGCTAATTTTGCACGATAATTTTTTGCAAAAGCGTTTTCCGCCACCTCCGGCAGAGGGTCACACAATCGGCTGAGAAAAAGTGTCCGTTCAATAACTAAATGGCTATTAATCCATTGCATACAGATCAGCTATATGACTGGTGGCTACGGGCCCTGGAAGGGGATACCCATGCCTTTCAGCTGATCCACGGGGAGCTGTTCGGGGGATTGTACGATTATGCCCTCAAGCTCCTGCAGGACAGTGAACTGGCCGACGATGCGGTACAAGAGCTGTTTGTGAAGATCTGGGTCAAGCGGGGGGTAATCGGTACGCTGCGAAAGGTCAAACCTTATTTTTTTACGGCCCTTCGCCGTCAGATCCTCAATCAGCTGAGAAATCTTCAACTCCGGGAACTGCGGATCGGTGCATTGCCCAGGCCGGATATCGATTTTTCCCCGGAAGAGATAGTGGTCCGGAATGAAGAATATCTTTCCCTCCAAACCAAGATTGCAGCCTTACTGAATGAATTGCCCAAGCGGCAAAAGGAAGTGATCTACCTGCACTATTTTGAAGAGATGGACTATGCACAGATAGCGGAAGTGATGGGCATTCATTATCAATCCGTGTTAAATCTTACGCAAAAGGCTTTACAGAAGTTGCGCCAGGCCGATCTTTTGTCCGTATTGTTATCTCTTTCAGCTGTTTATCTGGCCAGCAGGACATAAGTTAAACTTTTTTAAAAAAAGAGAGTATGTAAGTCCGACTGGCGTGTCTTAGTCAGTAAAAGAGCTACATGGACGATTTTTCCAAGGATAATCAAGAGGAGAAGAACGAATTGCCTTTCGGCTTTCGCCGGCAGCCTGTGGATGGCCGGCTGCAGGAGGAAAATTGGAAGGCGGTTGAAGAGGCGATCCGGCAGGGGGAAGTGTCTCCGGCGCCGGTTATCGGT
>Ga0302233_10001353_pt1 | contig 17003 bp, 23 predicted proteins | sample II_Palsa_N3_1_FD_193516 | JGI IMG/M metagenome (GOLD analysis project Ga0302233, IMG submission 193516) | Peat permafrost microbial communities from Stordalen Mire near Abisko, Sweden - II_Palsa_N3_1 | ecosystem: Environmental > Terrestrial > Soil > Palsa > Peat permafrost | place: Sweden... | reverse complement strand
ACCGCAAAACGTACGGCAAGGCAGTCGTCAAGCCGTGGCCCCCGGCGTCCAACACGATTAGCAGCAAGCTCTAAGCCAAATGTGCTTTCCCTTTGTTTTATTTTTAATTTTTTTCATTTTATTGAGAGAAGGAAAAACAAAAGAAAGGGAGAGGTGTGTGGGGTGGCGAAAAAGGGGGCGTGGGGTAGAAGAAAGAAGAGAGAGAGAGAGAGAGAAAAAGAGATGGAGAGAGCGGCGTCATCATTGAGAGTTGGACGCGGAGGTCGACAAGGAGTACGTCGACGGCCCGTTCAACCCGAGCTTGCCTGCGGCACCACCTGTCGAGCTTGGTGCGGCGTTGGGCCCTGCAGACGCGCCAGAGGCATTTCCTTGCGGGATCACTCGCTCTTCTAGTGCGTCGTATCTCAGCGTGAGCTCCTGTTGAAAAATAAAATATCGTCAGTCAATTCCTGCCACTCGCGATGGAGCTTTCAAGTACCATGCGAACACGCTCCCACAACTTCACGTCGAAGCAGATGTACAAGCCACGCTCGTAGCCCTCGGTCTTTTCGATGAGCTCGGCGCTGGGGTCGCGCGTGAGCCAGATCTTGCGCTCCTTGTGGAAGCGCCAGTTGCGCATGTACAGTTGTTGGGCCGCCAGTTCTTGCATTTGGTCTCGGGGCATCGAGTAGAAGACGTAAAACAGCGTCTTTTGGAAAGAGAGAGTCATCAGTATAACAAAATAAAAAATTTTTATTCGTACGTCGTCCGAGAAGGTGGCAATCTTCGGTATCGGGTTTTGCGGTGCGGCGAGGTGGTAGCATTGAGGCAGACGGTAATCAGGCTCTCGTCGGCTGGATCCATCGGCCCAAGGCGAGACAAAGATCGAGTACAACGGACTGAAGGTTTTGGCGGGCGAGTTAATAAAAATAATTTCTTCAAAAAATGGCGTACTCGGGTGAGTTTAGGTTAAGACCTAACCCTGTCAGGTCTGACCCGATGGCGAGAGTTGACAAGTCTGGCTCGGCCATGCGGATGACGTTGAGGATACCCATGAGGCCGTATCGCTCAGACCCTCCGCCCAGCATCGCTCCAGATCCGATTGGTGCACCGACTGCAGACGATCCGATGGGCCCTCCGACTGCAGAGGATCCGATAGGCACGCCAGATCCGATGGGAGCGCCCACTGCGGACGAGCCAATAGGCCCGGTTGTCTTCGCCTTTTGTTTTTCAAAAAAAGGATTTTTAAATAAATGGTTTCTGTTTGGGAAAGGAGTACTTTTTGCAGGGGACCGTCCGAGATCCTCAGTTTGGACATGGAGTCCAGGTCGCTATTGCTTCCACCAAATGTGTTTTTGCTGCTCTGATAGTAGTTGTTTTGCTGCTGTTGCTGAGACGACGCAGAGCCGAGGAAGCCCAGGTCGTCTGTATTTTTTTTTTCTTTCAAGATTAAAACTTTTCGACCTCCCAACATTGTACCCTTGAAACTTTGAGGCCCTGGCAAAGCAGGGAAGTCGTCGCTGTGCGGTTGGAAGTCGTTGGCGTTGAATGATCCATGGCCCGCGTTGGGCAGTGCGGGAAAGTCGTTTTCGAAACTGTCCATCTGGCTGAAGCGACCCCCAGCACGCACACCTATTCCACAAACAATTATTTAGCTGCAAGCAAAGGGAGCGGCAGAATACTTTGAGCTGCTGCAGGCATGCCAGGGTTTGAGCCGCCAAATGCAGCACGTGCGGCCAGTTGCTGTTGCTGCTGTTGAACGGCCTGCTGCTGTTGCTGTTGCAGCTTTTGCAGGGCGGCCACCGAGGAAGCGCTAGCCGTTGGCATGCCGCCAACACGTTGCTGCTGCTGCTGCTGCCGCTGCGGTGGTTGGTAGGACCCCGGTCCGTTGGACTATTTTATCGAGAGGGGTTAACTTGGTTTGCGCGAGAGACTGGTAAACAGGTCCGCACCGGCAAATAGTCTTGGAAGCCGCCGCCCCCGCTGTTGCCATCTCCGTTGGACATGGACGCCTGCTGAGGATAGGGTCACGCCCGTGTCAGCAGAAACAAGAAAGGAAAAAAGGCGCACCTGTCGGTTGAGCAGCTGATTGTAGCTCGGATAGCCACCGGCGTTGCCAGGGCCACCGGCTACGGTGGACCCACTGATGCTCCCGCCGCCAAGACCGATCGCGCCCGTAGTCCTGAGGCCTGGTTGCGACCTGCACAGAGAAGGAAAGAGAAGGGAAAGAGGGAGGTTGGTTTTTGATGATGCCAATCCCCTCGTTCGCCCAAACGAGTGAAACGACGCCCAGCTTGGGCCGAGGTGCAAAAAAAAAATATGGTATGCGTGCCGTACCGTGCCATGTTCCCGGTCAGGCCTAGAGAGGGGGAGGGGGTTGTACGTGCGGTTAGACCTAACCAACGAAAGCAAAGCGGGGCGACGTTACCAGAGTACTGCTGCAGGTTGCTCATCGCGCCACTCGTGACCTCTGTGTTTATGTGCGGTGTTATTAGCAAGCACGTCCTAACGGGACTGATCCTTAATCAGCAACGGCGGCCCCACAGTCACACGCCACACGCAGAGGCGGCAAGCTCTTTGTTTGCATCGCACACACACACGGACGGATCAACGACAAGGATTCGCCCTTTTGCCGTCAAGTAAAAAAAAAAAAAAGAGAAATAAGACCGAGAGGACGGCGCCACCACGGCCCAGAAGAGAGACACGCAAAGGTCGACCGTATTTGACCGCAGCAGCAGCACACGGAAAGCACGATGGACTCAAGGACCGCTCACGTCATTACCAAAAGGGAACCTTCCAGTCAGCAGCAGCTAATGTTTCAGGTTTCTGCACGAGTGTGCGGCCCATTTCCCCGCAAAAAGATGTTGCAGCACGTCGCGTTGCTTGCCCTGATGGCGGCCGTCGTTATGGGGCCCGTCAACGGCTCGGACGAATGGGAGATGCTCGGCTGCTTCCACAAGGGAGGGCAAAAAGTGGCCATTGTTGGTTCGTTTTGTTTTGTCTTCTGTTTTGTTTTGCTTTTTGCTGAACGACCGAGCAAAGGGCGCGACTACGTCGTCACGTCCGCGGTCGGCGTGTCGGCCAAAGTCGTGATCCAAGATCTCAGCGTCCAGTATGCGATCGTGTGCATCTCCCAATGGAATTTAATTTTTTTTTTTTTGTTTCTTTGGTTTCTGGCAGACAGACAGACTGCCCGGTCCGGTGGTACTTCACGGCCGTGTGCGAGTCGCGCGTTGACGGCAGATTCTGCCATGATGACAGCGCCTCCGAGCTGCCCTTGTGCAAAGTCCAACAAGGATCCACATGTGATGTGCCATGGCAGACGCGATCGATTGCCCCGATCCAGAACGGCGAGTGGTCTTCGTATCGCCTGCGACTCGTCGGCCGTTGCGAGTGCGACTCTGGCTGCTCCGCCACCTTCCGCAAGAGTGTGTGCTTTTACCAGCAGAAGCCCACCAGTCACGAGCACAGTGAGCTATAAAATAATATCGTGGAGACAATTACTCTAGCATTGCAAAGAAAAAACATAATATATCAAAGTGGCGTTGCTTGATCAATGACTGCGTCAAGATCGTGGGGAACTTTGAGCCACCATCCGTCTTCCTCGCAGTTGAACGGGATTGGGCGCGTCTCATCGTGCAAATGCGGCCGGACGCTATCCGAAACGCCCTCGGCGCCGATCTTGACGGTGCGAAGGAAAGAGGACTGGTACCCTCCGAAACGATGTCGCCTCCATTCCAGGTACTACCGAAAAAACAAGTGAGTGAAGGAGAAAAAATAATAATAAATTGCGTACCTGCGATGCTTCAGCACTACGCCCCCGCCGTGTTGCTCCGAGGCTGAGTGGCGCCTCAAAGTCGAGCGGGAGCACAGCGGCCTTCCATCCATACCAAAAGTATGCCCGGGAACTCAGGTCGTGGTCGTCGTCCTCGAGGACAAAGTGGTACTCGTCAAAGTAGCCCAGCTGCTGCATCCGGTCAAGCCGCACGGTCAGTGGCCCACGGTTGACCGTGTCGCGCACGTAGACGCCGCATCGTTCGCTCGCCGACATACTCAGCGGCCGGTCGACGGCAGCGCCACACCTACCGGCGAAATGAGTGGCATTTTTCAGTGCTGGAACCTTCTTACCGGCCGATCAAGTTGCAGTCGTCGCACGCGCCCCTGGAGTACTTGGTATGACCGCAGCGGGCGCTAACGGCGTAAAGATCGTCGTTCAGGCGAAGGGCCGCTGCGAGCTTGGCGTTGTAGCCTTTCTCGGCCATGAACTGATCGTCCTGGATGATGGTCGCGTACTTGCCCTTGGCTGCGAGCAAGCCAATGTTGTTGGCCGAGGTCTCAAACAGGCCGTGCTTCAGTCTGATGACACGGACGTGCACCAATTCCGCGTTCGCACACCCCTCCACCTTTTCTCCGAGGCTCTTGCGCTTGCAGCCCTTGATGATTGGCTCGATTGTGGCCAGGGTGTTTGCCTCGGAGGCGTCTTCGCAGCCGTCCAGCACGATAATCAACTCAAACGACTCGCCCGCCAACTCGACCATTTTGGTAATCGACTATGTTGGTTGTTTCGCGTTCATCAGACATCAAGCCAGCAAGCAAGCACGCCGTACCTTTTGGACGGTGGCCTCGTGGTTGTGCACGGTCAGCAGGAGAGAGTGGGCAGGCTGCACGTACCACTCGCCGAGATACTCGTCCACCAGCAGACACGGCGTGTACGGCTCGTGCGCCGGGTCGCGCTCGGGACGGTGGAGGAGGTATGCTGTCCTGTTGAGCATGAACGGGCAGTCGTCCGGCGCGTTGGACCCGTTGGCGTTGCAAAAGCACCCGCTCAGCGTCTTTACAGGGGGCTCTGCGGCCTTGTCGCTGCCAACGTCCTCCTCCTCGTCCTCCTCCTCGTACTCGCCATCACGCGTCTTTTGCTTGCCCTTGGACCAGTCCTCCTGTCTAGCCTCGACGTCGCCGTGCCCGCTCCCGTACGTCGTCCTGCCCCACCTAGCATCACGCAAAAAAGGTTACCCGCACGCACACTCCTCTCTGCTGGGCGTACAAAACAAGCGACGAGTCGGGCTCGTACTGCGTCGCCAGCCACTGCCCCGCGTACAGCAGCGTCGTCACGGCCACGGCCGCGAGCAGGTAGAAGCGCGCGGACCGAGGCACTTGCAGCCGCAGCATGTCGCAATTTGGGAAGCAAAGCAAAGTGCCCATCACTTCTCTTTTGTTTTTTCTTTTGCGTCGCACGTCCGCTTGGATTTCCCACCCACTGTTGACCACATCCCACTCTCTTGTTGCTAGGCGTGAAAGATCAGTCCGAGCGAGCGAGCAGCAGGGCATGGACAGCAGCGGCGCCAGTACCACCAGCAGTGCCGGTGCGACTGGCTCGGCGTCCACATCTGGGGCCGCATCCGGGTCGACCTCGCCCTCTGTGTCTCCAGCAGCAACCCTGCCTGCATCCGTCCAGCCACCACAGCAGCAGCAGCAGCAGCAGCAGCAGGACCGCAGGATGAGCGTTGTGCCTGGCACCAAGAAGGGCGACCGACGCAAATCAACCGTGCGCGAGACCAGTGCACCTGCCGTCCTCGTGACGACGGACGAGCCGGAGACGCAGGCCCTGCAGCCCCTGTCGCCCGCCGAGGAAGTAGCGGGGTCGGCGGCGGCAGGGACGCGCCCGCGGTCGACCTCGGTAAGTCGCTTTTTTTTGGCTGCAGTGCTAAAGGGGCCAATGCAGAAGGAGCGGACAAAGTACAAGGCGCGCGCTGGCCCTTTGAGCGTACCCACCACAGGTGGGCGATCGTCAGGCGAGGAGGACAACGACGTCGTCGTCGGCTCTGTGGGATCAGGTAGGCGACCATCGGCGATTGCCCGCGCAGTTACGGCACAGAGCACAGGTGTGACAACGCCGGGTGGTATCGACAGCACGTTAAGGCACAACTCGTCTCCTCTTCGTCAGGTACGCGTGCCGCTTCATTGCACTGTTGGCTCACTCGAAAGGGAAAAACAGATGCTCCAATTGCATCGCGAAAACACGATCCAACGGTCCAACACTGGAAGCTGTATAAGACAAAGCCTGTTTTTTTAATATATCTCTATAACTCTGTCGACAACCAGACGATGTGGCATTTCTCTCGGCCGTGAAGAAGCGCGACACGGTGACCAAGTCCAACACCTCATCCAAGCCTATATCCCCAGACGCGGAAAAGTAAAATTTTTAGTTTTCATTTTCATTCTTACACAAAAGACGAGCTTAGAGGGCCGGTCCTGCCAGGTCTGAGTTCAGTAGAGAGCCATCTGGAGGAGGCGTACAATGACATCACATCGGCGTCGAGTGCGACCCTGCACCAAGTGAACAGGAACTCGTCGACGAGCAGAAGCGACGATCCGATGTCGCCGCGGTACTCGGTGCGCAGGACGGGCGGAGACGCGCTTATGGACATGATGCTGGCCCGTGGGGGCTCCACTCCCATGCTTCCCAAGCTGACGACGATGAATTCGATGCCCGCCTTGGTAACCAACTATCAACCGTTCTGTTTTCAACGCATGGTTTGTCAGACGGCCTTGCCGCCCACGCCTGGAGGGACCATGCCGCCGCAGTCAGCCTTTCCGAAGGACGACAAGGAGGATGCCAGCGACGACGATGATGCTGTGACGCCAACACTGCTGGAGGCACCGGAAACCTCTCGCACACCCACAAAGTCGCCCAAGCGAACGGTGTCAAATTTGAGCCATCAGATCCATCAAGATGGCGACCTCACCAACCAGAGCCTCCTCAAAGATCTCCAGCGGATCTGGGTAAGTGCAGCAGGAGAAAACAATAATTAAATAGAAAACTCGCCACTAGTTCAACTTTCGTCACCCGTTCAAAGAGCAGCCTCTCACAGGCTGGGATCTGCAATTTCCGGGTCCGCTGGAGGCTCTCTACCAAAACTTCTACTTTAACCAGGACCTGACAGCGTTCCGCCAGACGCTTGTGCACATCATCTTTGCTTTCACGCTGTCCGTTATCTTTCTGACGGCGATTCGTGGGAGGTAAACACTGCAGTTTGCGATTTCAGCCAGTTTTTGAGCAATATGGCTCGTAGATGCGAGACTTGGTGCCCTGCCGACATATACGCCCTTGTGCAAGGCCTGGTGACAATTGTCATTCTCCTGCCCCTCTTCATCTGCCTCAAATACGTGTACGTTTTTTCTTTCGTCCAATCGAGGTTTAATCGTCTCTCTCAGGGAATGGTTCCAAGACTACTTTCGCCAATGGGGCGTGTTTGCGGGCTGTGTCGTGAGCTCGGTGATGGTCTTTAGCGGCACCCTGCGGTATTTGATGCTCGACTATAGCGGTGCGTTTTATTTCCATACCAAAAAGAGAAAAAAATATTTATTCCCTGATCTGCCAGACGAGAACGTGGACTTTTACGAAAGCATCAACCCCGGTGTATTTGTGCTGGTGGCCTGGAGCTATTGCAACCTCCCTGTGACGTACATTCAGGCCGCGAAGGTCGCCCTCGCGTTCTCCGCCATCGACATGATTTTCACCATCGGCGCGGCCGCCAGCGGGGTCATCCCCTTCGAGCCGGCGCAATTCACCTTTGCCAATGCCATTCTCTACCTCTTGGCCAATATCATCTGCATCTTTGCCTCGTACATGCGCGAGCTCTACGTGCGCCAATTCTTCCTCAAAGGTAGCGTGTTCTCCCTCTTTGCCCATCGTCCTAACATTTTCACAGCGCGCGAGGCGCAGGAGCGGCAGCTCATCCTCAACGCCGTCAAGGAGCAGAGCGACATCATTTTGTACTCTATCCTCCCGATGAAGATTGTGGACCAACTCAAGCAGGAATCGCGCGGCATGAACGGCTTGCGTCGGCTCCTCGTGAACGAGCACGAAAATGTCTCGATCCTCTTTGCCGACATCGCTGGTTTCACCGCCTTCTCGGCCACGGTCACTCCGAGTTTCCTGGTACCACACCAAAGCATATTTTGTCTTTTTTCCTGAGCGGTGGATCAATCTGCAGGTCGACTTTTTGAACGACCTCTTCATGCGCTTTGACATGATTGCGGAAACCTATGGCGTGGAGAAAATCAAAACCCTCGGCGACTGCTACATGGCGTGCGCCGGCGTTCCCGAGCCACTCGACGACCACGCCGAACGGATCTGCCTCATGGCGATCGATATGGCGGAGGCCATGAGCCACGGCCTCCACCTGAGCCAAATCCGTACGTAGTCCAGCAGGTTGGAACAAAAGTTGCGTAATTGTTTATGCCCTTTCGCACGCAGCACTCAACGGCGAGTCGGAAACCGTCGACCGCGCCAAGGCGCTGCGGATGCGCATCGGCATCCACTCTGGGAAAGTCGTGGCCGGTGTGATCGGTGTTCGCAAGTTCAAGTACGACGTGTGGTCCGAGGACGTCAACTATGCCTCGCTGATGGAGCAGTCTGGCCAACCAGGTTGCTTTCTCCTCCTCCTTTTATTTTTCCCCCTTGTTAAACAAACCGTCTCCAGGGCAAGTGCACATCTCTGAGGCGACTTATGAGCTGATCAAATTTAGTCCTCTCTTGATCTTCACATCCGGGCCTCCAAACGTCAAGAACGGCGTAGAGCAGGTACCGATTATCAAAGCCTTCTTTACATGTCTGAGACCCCGCATGGCAGAAAACCTACTTTGTGTCCCGCTACGTCATCCCCGACTCGGAGGACGGAAGCGCACCGTCGAGCCTCGCGCACAGCGAGAGCAGCCGCCCATCGGTACTTTCTCTGGGCGGCCACGGAGGCCCCAAGGATCCCAACTATGGACGCAGGCAGAGCAAGCACCCAGAACTCACGCTTGCCTCGATGATGTCGTCCACGCTCAATCTGCACGAGAAGCCAGTGGTGCCAAAGGAGCCCAAGGAGCGTGTCGGGTCTCCGATCATCAAGAGCATCCTCACTCCCAAGAAGCGCTCTGGGCCTGGTAGCCCCATGTCCTTCACGTCGCAACAGGCCACCGACGACCTGGATGCGCCAAAATCGGGGCCGATCGACCTCATCGTCACGTCGCCAAGTAGCGAGAACATGCTCGCCGACTCCACGAGCATGGCGAGCTCCAGCAGCAGCAGCCGCGGGGCCGATGCAGGCATCAACGTGCCCCAAACGAGCCCGCCCATGCATGCGACCCCGCACGTGCATCCTTTGCGTGTGCCCATCAACGGTTCGCCGATGACCTCGCCGCTAGCCTCGCCGCTCAGTGCCGAGCCGTCCCTGATCAACAGTCCGTCCAAGGAGGACTCGTCGCTGATTGCGAAGCCGTCCGTCATCACGACCAACTCATCTGTCTCGATCACGACGTTGGACTCGACCGTCACCGCGGTGCGAAAAATAATAAGTAAATGCCCTTCTAATTTTTCTTTTTTCTCGCAGCAAAAATCAAAGTCTAGTCTTGCGGCCGTGCCCTCGTCGCCGAGAATGGGCGGCGCCAACGGCCACGGCGGCAAGAACAAGCTGCAGACCAAGCAATCCGTTGGAATCATGTTCAACCCGCAGTCCCGCCAAGCGCAGGAGGACCGCATCCTCGGCCGCATCCAGAAGCAGATGACGTGGACGGGCTCTTTTGTGGACCGCACGGTCGAGTCCGAGTTCAAGCTCACCTACACACGGTACGCCACCGAGAGCTCGGTGTACATGGCCATTGGGACGATCCTCATGAACGTGGCCATCCTCGTCGTCCATGCGCTCGTCTTCTGGGCCAACCCGTACGCCCTGTACGCTCAAACGGCCCTTGTCGTGGTCCAGTGCATCTACGTAGTTTGGCTGCGCTACAACAAGTCGTTCCAAGTCGAGATCAGCCCCGTCGTCCCCGGCTCGACGGAAACAAAGATGATGGTCTCCAGTTTGGTAACAAAGAAAAGAAAAGAAAAAAAACGATTTTTTTCTTATTGAATTTTCCTCTTAGGACCCTCATCTCGCCCTCCTGCCAATGCTGTGGGTGCTCTTCATGGGAGTGATGGCATTCTTCTCGAGCGTTGTCCTGGACGTGGACCAGGATGGTACCCTGGCGCTGTACATGATGGCCACGTTCTCGATCGTCGTGATTGCGCACATTGTCTTTATCGGTTTGCGCTCGCTCAAGTTCAACATATCGGCTTTTGCAATGCTCGTGTGCTTTTTCACGGTCTACTACGTGTTGGCAACCCAGGTAATTTTTTTTTTTTTTGGTGGGGGGTAGTTTTATAGGATCTAACACTGTTACGTAGAACTTTGTCGACATGAGCTTTTTGGACTCGTTCATCTTTGACCAGTTTGTCTACTACATCGTGATCATCTGGCTTGTCGCCATCCTCTTCAACACGCGGATCGACCTGATCGCGAGGCGACATTACCTGATCAACATGTCGCTCGAGAAGAAAGGCCGCGAGACGCTCAAGATCCAGCACGAGTCTGAAAAGCTCCTCTCCAACATCATGCCGAGCATGATTGCCGACAGGTGCGCCCGTTTTAGTCGTGTTTCGCGCAATCCCTAAAGAGAGCGCTGCATACCCAATAGGCTTCTCAAGAACCCCAACTCGAGCATCGCCGACCCGTACGAACAGGTCGCCATCATCTTCTGTACGATCGCCAACTTCAAGGGCTTTGAGGAGCTGCACCCGACCGAGGTGGTGAGCGTCCTGAACGAGATCATGAGCGACATTGACGAGAAATGCGACGAGTTTGGTGTGGAAAAGATCAAGACGATCGGCCCGACGTACATGGCCATGGCCGGCGGTCTTCCGAGCGACGTCCCTGGATCCCCGCTTGTACGCATGTGCCGCTTCGCCTTTGAGATCAAGAAGATTATCGCCCGCAACAACGAGGTCCTCAACGCAAACTTTGAGATCCGCATCGGTCTCAATGTCGGCCCCGTCGTGACAGGTGTCATCGGCACGCAAAAGGTACGAATTTGGTCAAAGAAGCCTTTTTTTAATTTTTCTCACTCGTGTGTAAACAGTTTGCATTCGATGTGTGGGGCGACACTGTCAATACGGCCAGCCGAATGGACTACACTGGTCTTCCCGGTAGGATCCAGGTCACCAAGACGGTCCAAAAGGTAGGGTGATAATGTGCAAAAGAAGAAATTGAAGTACCTTTTTGCTCAGATGCTCAAGGATCTCTTCACGTTCGAGTACCGCGGTTTGATCCCCGTCAAGGGCAAGGGCAAGCTCAAGACATACTTTTTGGAGAAGGAGGGCAAGGCAACAGGTGCCGCTAAATAATATTATATTTTTCCACCCCCGTCAAACTAATCGAGGTGTCTCACAGAGAAATCAGAGAGGCGAAAATCCTTGCTCGAGGGAGAAGGAGAGTCCTCGTCCAAGGCAACCGGCAGCCTCCTTGTCCCGGTTCTCGTCGGCGTCGCCAAGGACAAGCTGAAAAAGAACAAGCGCAACTCGGTGGTTTCCGTCAGCGGCGATTCCCAAGATGCGACCAAAGCGGCAGATGGCGAAGACCCTCCCCGTGCATCCACAGAGAGCAGCAGCAGCAGTAGGAAGGACTTAGTCGACGCCGAGCAACCACGGTCGTCCTCTGACAGCCAGCCAGACTCTGAGACTGGCACGTTTGCAAAGAAGCAAAGGGCCCGCAAGAACCCCAAGACCGGGGAGAGCAGCTCTGCTGGTGCTGATGCCGCTCCGAAATGAGTTCCCAACACGAAGCAATAAGCAAAAAAAAAAAAACGATCATCTCATTTGACATTCTCTTTCCCAAACCTGTACTAAACAACGATGACCGAGTATTTTCCATTTTTAAAGAGTGCCGAGGAGATCGGATGCGCCAATGGCCGCACACACGCTGAGAATATCTGCAATCTTGTTGTCGTCAAAGAACTGGGCGTTGAACGACTCTGCGTCGATGATGCCAACGACCTGGCCGTCCTGGCCAAAGATGGGCGCGCACAGCTCCGACTGGACCTCGCCGTCGCACGCATAGTAGGGCCCCGTGTACGTGGCCACATTCTGGATGAGCTTGGCAGTGCCCTCCATCGCGACCCAGCTATTGTTGCTGATGTCGTGGAACACCTCGTTCAACGGGAAGATTGCGCGCGAGAGGCGGCCATAGTAGGCGATCTTGACGAGGTACGAGGCTGCATTGCCGGATGAGGTGGTGGCCGTACGCAACCGGTACACGCCCAGCCAGTCGACGCCTGTCTTCTGCTGCAGCTTGTCCACGACCCGTCGCAGTGCCGCGACGGTGCCCGTGACGGTGCTGTTGCGGGCCGTGTCGTACCACTGCTCCGTCCCAAACAGCTCCCTGCCCAGATCGAACGGCTCGGGCGCGACCTCCTTGCTCGCTGAACACGATCCGTCATCGGTCGTCACGGGGACCCGGTACAGGAACATCTGCTTGAGCTGCTCGTCCGTCCACTCGACATCGCCGTTGTCAGACTGGTTCTCTGGGTTCCTCACGGTTGAACAATGTTCTACAGGAAGCGATCTAGTACCAACGACGACCGTCTCGGCATCGGCAGCGGCAGCTGCAGCTGCAGAGGTGACAGCTGCAAAGCTGCCGTCCGCCGTGTCCTTCAGCTTGAACTGCTGCAGGTACGCCTGGAGAAGAGACGACATAGCGCGGCGGCTGTCCGTTTGGGCCACACACTTTCATCAAATATGGCGAGCTCGGAGCCACGTGGCACCGGCAAGAACATCAAGTACGCGCTGAGCAAGCTGCAGAGCAAGGCCGGGCTCAAGCCGGAGCTGGCCGAGTCGGCCGTGATCAAGAAGACGCAGCAAAAGGAGGAGCGCAAGCAGAAGAAGACGGCCAAGGCGACGGCCGAGGAAGACGAGTCGTCCGAAGAGGCCGCGAGTGCAGCAGCACCGGCACCCGCAAAGAAGGCCAAGACGGCCAAGAAGGCGGCGGCCTCGACAGATCCTGCTGCCCTGGATGCGATCAAGACGCTCAAGGCCGAGCAGTACGCGCGCAAGCTCTTCCACCTGAAGAAGACGTACCGCAAGGAGGTCAAGAAGGCCAAGGCGTTCCAGGTGCAGAAGGTCGTCAAGGTCATCAAGACTGCCACCGCCAAATCGTGCGTCGTTCACTGTATCCGTGTGGTTTGAATCGCTCTTTTAGGAACCCGATCGACAGGCTCGAGGAAGAGCTCGCCGAGGTCAAGGCCCTCCAGGTCGAGGACCTGAGCAACACCGTGTTTGACGCGATCCAGGCCAAGGCGGAGCAGGCGGAGAACGAGGGCAAGCTAGTGCTTGCACACATCGACGTGTCGAGCGTGACCAAGGACGCCGAGATGTGGAAGCGATTGGCGTCCAACAAGGCCCTTGCGGCGCAGTCCGAGGTGCTCTTTACGACGATCGCATCGGCCCACAAGAACTCGCTCGACATGTCGGTGCCTGCAGAGGACGACAAGCAGAAGGCCAAGGAGAAGAAGCAAAAGGCCAAGGAGGCCAAAGCAGCCAAGAAGAAGCGGTCCGCGGAGGAGGCGGAGCAAGACGACGACGATGAGCAAAAGACCGCACCAAAGCCAAACAAAAAGAGGAAACAAGCGAGCGCTGACGAGCACGACGGAGACGACGACGACGACAACGACAGCGAGGACGGGGAGAGTGACAACGATATGTTTGTCGAGTCGCTGTCGGCCGCAGCAGAGTCCTCCGCAGGATCAGCGTCGTCTGGCAAGTCAAAGAAACCAGCGGCCGCGAAGAAAGGCGCAGACGGGAAGCCAGCAAAACGAAAGAACAGGCCCGGACAACGCGCCCGCCAACAGTATCGCTTTTTATTTTTCATAATTAAAAAGTAATTTCTTCTTTTTTTTTTTTGCAGAAAACACTTGCTCAAGGAAGGAATGGATCCTTTGATTGTCCGTAAAAAGGTCTCTGCCCCTGGTGCCGGCAAGGCCTCTGTGCGCGCTGAGGCTGCCGCCGCCGCCGCCAAGCCCGCGTTCAAAAAGTCGTCTGCGCCAAGAGGGGGCGACAAGAAGGACAAGACGGTCCATCCCAGCTGGGCAGCGCGCATGCAGCAGAAGCAGGCTCAAGCAGTGATCCTCAGCGCCACTCCCTCTGGCAAGAAAACCACCTTTGATGACTAGGATATTTGTTTTGTTTTGTTTTTGAGGGAGTCATGATGACGAGAGTGTCCGCCGCTCCACTTTCATTGTCAGCAGCTTTTTTTTCCGCCACTCAAAAAGGAGAGCAAGGAAAAAGGAACCCCCCAACCGAGTGCATTCCTTTTTCCGTTTGAATCAAAAAATTGGCGTCCTTCGGTGCGGCCCTGGTATACCTTATTATTGAAACATCAGTGATTATTTATTTTGGCGGGCGCAGCGTCGTTCTTCTCGGTCGCCCTTTCTTTCTCGTTTATGCCCCAAGTCCCTCTGCGCCAGGACGAAACCGTCACCGGCGTAATTGAACCGAGCGAAGCAAGCACTTTCCCCTTGTTTGGCTCGAGCAACGGTGAGCCCATTCCTCCCGGCCTCAATAGTAAGCAAAACAGCTTTGACACCACCAGCGGCGACGACAGCAGCAGCAGCAGCAGCTTCCACAACAGACTCATCGCCCTCTCCGAAGACCTCAAGACCGCCGCCAGCGACATCATGACGTCCATCTCGAGCAACAAATGGGCCTGGCTGGGTGCGGCCGGTGCCACCCTCATCGGCTATTACCTGTACACCCAGGGCCGCGAGGCAGGCAACATGCCCGACATCTCGAGCGGCTACAAGATTGGCGCATCGGTGCCGCCGCCATCGCCGCCGTCGTCCTCATCCTCGGCCGGCTCGGCAGCCGCACCTGCCAACGTGCGCGACATCCCGTGGTTCCCGCCGACGTCTGCCGAGTCTGCCCCGCCGCCAATGATGGACCGCACGGTCGACGCCGGCCGTACCGCGGCTCACAATGTCAGCGATGCCTTGCACCACCTGCCCCCGCAGAACAAGGCCTAGCAAATGTTGACGCTTGAGTGAGACATGAACAGTGATTTTCTCTTGATTCTTTTTTTTTTTTAATTTTCTGTTTGAATGTAAAAGCGTTAGATGTTGTTCCTATCAGTGCTGAATGGCAACAAAGTCGTACCTAGGAGTCTCGAGTCGTCACCGTCGGATAGTACAGCTTGAACTGCTTGCCCTTGTAGACCGAACTCGCCATGTCTTCCTCTGCCATCGCTGCTGGTTGCCGCTGGGCCAGCAGATCAAGGGCGATCTTGGCGACGCGCTTGTTGAACTCGTTGCCCAGCGTGTCGTGGTAGTGCTGCAGGTCCATCCACTGGCATTCTGCAATCTGATATGGATGGCTGGTTGGTTCGAACACAAGTCGTCTAGAAAATCACGCATGCCTCGCGCTCGTCCCGCCGTATCGCCAGCGTCGAGCCCTCTGTCCCGGCCGCCGCCAGCCCCCTCAGCAGACACACGACGTACAGATCCGAGCGCCCAAAGGCCACGCCGTGCTGGTGCCGCATCGCCAGCACCCGCTCAAACCGCGCGGCCACGCCCGTCTCTTCGCGCACCTCCCGCTCCGCCGTGGCGCCAAAGTGCTCGCCCAGCTCGGCCAGCCCGCCCGGCAGCTTCCACCCCCGGTCGGGCCACGCGGCCTCCTTGACCACGAGCACCTGCGGGTGAGCATCGCCGGGGTGAGGGTGCACCACGACCGCGCCCACGCCCACCTGGTGCGTCGCGTACTCGGGGATCGCGCTCGGACCACCGCCGGCCGCAAACCACAGCACCAGATGCGCCGTCTCGCCCTCGGCGTGGTGGTACCGGAAGCCCAGGGGGGCCACTTGGGCGATCAGCGCCGACTGGGCCATGGGCACGCGCAGCCACACGCTGTTGGGCCGCTGCTGTTGCTCCGCTCCTCGGCTGAGCTCGTCCAGGGCGGCCGCGATCGTCGCGCCGCACGTGGTGGGGGTGGCGTCGATCATGAGGCCGTTGTACGCCATCGGTCGCGTGCTCAGTTGCTGCAGGGCCGTCGCACCCAGGGTGCTGAGCCAACGACGACGAGGTGACATGTTCTTGATTTTCTTTTCGTCCAAACTCAACCATATTTCTCAGAAGAATATTCTTTGCAACTACTGAACAAACAGGTCTGGGGTCTGCGTCTGGATGTGCAGGATCGTCTTGCTCACGGTCGAGGTCCACTCGACAAGGCGGCTGGCAAGCGACTTGACCTGGCTGCGATCGAGCACACGGGGCGTCACCCACGTCACGTCGATCACGCCCTCGACCTCGTCTATGGTCTACAAAGACAGCCAACTTAAAATAATTCTAAAAAATACGACGTACGCCCTTGATAAGACCCAGCGACAACGCCCGCATCAGCAAGTACTCGACCTGGTCGTGCGGAAGACGTACTTGCTGGGCGATCTGGGCCAGTGGGACCACGCGCTCGCCTGCCTGTCGCTTGAAGAGCATCTCAATCTAGGGAAGCACAAACAAGTTAGGACACAATCAAAGAAAGGAGGGGGCTGCCGTACCAAGCCCATGAGGGAGAGCTTTTTCTGCAAAAGGTCGCGGCTTGCGGCGAGGTCCTTCTGGGCCTCCACGTGCGGTAGCAACTGGTCATACTTATTGACGTCGCCCGAGTTGAACGCAAAGAGCAATTCGTACAGCCACTCTGCCGGCGTCTCCACGAGCGACTTGAGGATCGGGTGTGCAAGCTATTGTGGCAATTTTTAAATAAATTTAAAATTGCGCGCTTTCATAGTCTTACGAGCTCGCCAAAGTTGTAGATCGAGTCGCCGAGAAGGGCTGCTATGCCGATATCCTGCGCGCGCACCTGCTGCTCGCGGAGGGGAATCAGCTCGATCGGCGTGCACGCGAGGTACCTATTTTTTTTTTTTTTTTGGTCGTGTCAACTCGGTAAAATTATTCTGCAAAGTGCGGCCGTACAAGAGAGCGTTCTTGTAGTACGAGTTATAGTTGCCCTTGACCTTGTCAAAGTTGGCGCTCACCTGGTAAAAGGTCGAGTGGAGCAGCTGGTCCACGCCGGGCAGAGAGTCGATCAGCTTCTCCACTTCCTCGAGAGCTGTTTTTTTTTTTGTTTTTTTGGTTGGTTTCAAATTCATAAAAGCAGAGAGGCTACTCTTTTTGCACTGGTA
>Ga0302233_10001350_pt1 | contig 17021 bp, 12 predicted proteins | sample II_Palsa_N3_1_FD_193516 | JGI IMG/M metagenome (GOLD analysis project Ga0302233, IMG submission 193516) | Peat permafrost microbial communities from Stordalen Mire near Abisko, Sweden - II_Palsa_N3_1 | ecosystem: Environmental > Terrestrial > Soil > Palsa > Peat permafrost | place: Sweden... | reverse complement strand
CAAGCGCGCCGCCGAAGGCGCCATGCGCGGCTACAAGGAGCTCAACCTCCGCGCCATGAAGATGCTCCGCCCCGGCGGAACCCTCATCACCTGCTCTTGCTCCCACCACGTCCCCTTGCAGGAGTTCACCGAGGTCGTCTCCACCGCTGCCTCTGACGCTGGCCGCCGCGTCCAGCTCCTCGAGACCCGGGGCGCCGCCCCCGACCACCCCGCCATCCTCACCCTCCCTGAGACCAGCTACCTCAAGTGCCTCATCACCCGGGTGGGGTGACCCGCAATATCCAAATTCTGATCCAAATCAAAAATGTCACCTACCTAAAGATCGGTAAACAACAAAGCCTCCCACAGAGAATGACAACCAAACCGCATGTGCAGAAGACAGATGTCGTAGTACTCGGCGCAGGCGCAGCCGGAATGATGTGCGCCATCGAAGCAGGAAAGCGCGGACGCCGGGTGGTCCTGCTCGATCACGCCGAGCGCGTCGGAAAGAAAATCCTGATCTCAGGCGGGGGCCGTTGCAACTTCACAAACATCCACACCCGGCCAGAAAATTTCCTCTCAGAAAATTCCCACTTCGCAAAATCCGCACTAGCCCGCTACACCCCCTCAGACATAATCGCCATGGTCGAAAAACATGGAATCAGTTATCACGAAAAAACTCTGGGACAACTCTTCTGTGACCGCTCCGCCCATGAGATCGTCACCATGCTGGAGCGCGAATGCGCAGACGCTGGAGTCCGCATCGTCATCGGCACCAAAGTTATCTCTGTCAGCCGCAAAGAACACTTCCAAATCCAAACCTCGAACGAAGTGTTTGAATCCGAGTCGCTGGTAGTTGCGACTGGCGGCCTGTCGATCCCAAAGATGGGTGCCACCGGCTTCGGCTACACCCTGGCCGAACAGTTTGGCCTAAAAATCGTCGAGTGCAGGCCAGGTCTCGTACCCCTCGTCTTCAGCGCAGAAGACCGCGAAGGGTGGTGCGATCTGGCGGGCGTATCGGCCGAAGTCATAGTAGTAGCTGGAGTCAGGCCACAGCAAGGAAGTTTCCGCGAAAAGATGCTAGTCACTCATCGAGGGCTAAGTGGTCCTGCGATCCTGCAGGCGTCCTCCTACTGGCTTCCTGGCGGAGCTGTCTCGGTCGATCTCGCGCCAAGCGTAGAGGTACTGGCTCCTTTACTGATGCCAAACGAGCGAAGGGACTCTCTCGCTGCCTTGAACTTGATACGCACTGTGCTGCCAGCCCGTATGGCCGAAAGATGGGTTGCAACTCACAAGCCCAAGGGCTGGACCAACGCCTCTCTGGCCGTGATGGAACAGGACCTGCACGCTTGGCGCCTCACTCCCGCCGGCACCGAAGGTTATGCCAAGGCCGAAGTCACCGTGGGTGGCGTAGATACAGCGGAACTGGACGCAAAGACAATGCAGAGCCGCCGAGTGCGTGGCCTTTATTTTATTGGCGAGGTTGTCGATGTGACCGGATGGCTGGGAGGCTACAACTTCCAGTGGGCATGGGCTTCTGGAGTTAGTGCTGGACAGTCAGCTTAGGTTTGAATCGTGAAAACTTCGCCATCTATCTATTGGACGATCAGCGTGAGATTGACACTTCGTATAAGACCGGCGCTTGTTGCTGTAGCAACGACGGTATAGGTTCCAGCTGCGGTTACCGGACCTGACGGTGTGCCTGGATTAGATCCACCCCCCAAAGGAATATCTCGGCCCGCACCACAACCGCTCGCAGCAAGCAGGAAACAAAGCAGAGCAAAACCGGCCACCCTCCGGCGCTGTGACGGCCGCAGCACCAGCAACCCGAGCGGGAACAAAGCAGCAAATAAAATAACGCTCGAGCGACTGATGAAAGGACGGCTAGACGAAGCAGAGGCTACGCCCGTCAATACGGTTACAGAAACGGTAGTCGTACTACCAAGTGGAATGCTGGAAGGCGTGATATTACAGGTCGAATTAGCAGGTATTCCCGCGCAGGTGAAAGTTACCGTCCCGGAGACATTGGAAGCCGAGCTGAGCAGCAATGGAAAGACTGCGTTTTGACCATTGGTGATACTGACGCTGGTAATCCCATTGGTGGTGAGCGAAAAGTCCACGCCCGGTCCTGTAAGCGAGAGCGTCTGAGGCGAGTTGCCCGCGCTATCTGTCACCTTAAGTGACCCAGTACGCGGCCCACCAACAGTCGGCGAAAAGGCGATCTGCAACACGCACGCAGCATCTGGCGCAACGTTCGCGCCGCAGGTGCTGCTGTTCGGCAAAATCACAAAGTCTCCCGTAAGTGAGATGCCTTGTATCGAGAGCGGAGTGCCAACATTGTTGGTCAATGTAATGGTTTGCGAAGCAGACTGAAGGCCAACGCCCGTAGGAGGGAACACAACTGTCGAGAAGGGAGCTAATGACACACCTGGTGGTGCAATGCCGATGCCGTTTAGCGCAACCGTCTGTGTTCGATACTGATCTGACACCGAGAGCGTGCCACTGAGAGGGCCAACGTTCTTCGGAGCGAAGGCGACATTCATAGAGCACGTGGAGCGCGGATTCAGTGAGTTTCCGCAGGCGTTCACGACCGTGAAGTCCCCGCTTGTGATCTGTGCAGCAATGAGCGTCAATGGCAGATCGCCCGTATTGGAAAGAGTAATCAGCTGTGGGATGCTCGCAGTATCTACCTGCTGTGCCCCAAACGTGAGTTTCAGCGGCGAGAGTGCGTCTGTGGCAGGAGATGTACCAACTCCACTCAGCGAGGCCGTCTGCGTACCTGCGTCGTCTCTCACGCTGAAGGTCCCGCTGCGCGTTCCAGAAACGGTAGGTGTAAAGGAAATACCAACTGTGCAGCCAACTCCTGGCCCGAGGCTCGGACCACAGGTGTTGGCCGCAATCTTAAAGTCTCCACCGACTATGGTTACCGCCTGCAGACCGATAGCAGCGTTGCTCGTGTTGGAGATCGTAATATTTTGGACCGGACTGGTTGCGTTGAGAGTCGTCGAAGGAAACGTGAGCATGACAGGATCGAGAACAATGGCGGCAGCCGGCAACCCTGTGCCTAACAGTGCGGCAGTCGCCTGGCCGCCCGCAACATTGCCATAAATCGCGAGGAGTCCGCTTCGACTGCCCGTCGCTGTAGGTAGAAAGCTAACCTCGACTGTGCATGTAAAGTTAATGGCAATAGGCGCAGCAGTGCAGTCATTCGTCTCATTGAAATCGCCCGTGACCGAAACCAGGCTGATCGTGAGTGGCGCAACGCCGGTATTTGTAACTGTAATTGTCTGCGTCGCGCTAACGGTACCGATCGATTGCGGTACGTAGGTGAGTGAAGAAGGACTGAGGCTAATCGCAGGCTGAGCCGCGATAGCTGCGGTAACTAAGGGAATTTGCCATAACCCTCGGCCATAGGTTGCGGCGCGCAGCTCACCCGTACGACCGTCACCAGTTGCCATAGCTGATGCAGCTGCTAGTTCGACGACAGGAGCATTTGGCAAGTTGGTACCGTAGATGCTCCAACAATTGGCAGTCGCGCATGTCGTCACCTCTGTGGTGATGTAGACTCCCGTATCCATCGCCACATAAATCGTATTTGCGTCGTTCGGATCGACGACAACACTATTGGCAGGAGCGTTAGGCAGATTGCTGCTGATGTTAGTCCAATGAGCACCGGCGTCTATGGAGCGATACAGATGAGCAGCGTTAATCCCGTTGCCAGCGAACCCCATTACTGTTGCATAAACTGTTTTACCAGTCGCATCGTGAGAATCCACTGCAAGAGAAGAGAGATCGAACCCACCGGGGTTGAAGCCTGTTCCCTGTCCATTTGTGACAGGGGAAGTTGCAATATCGGTCCAGGTCTTTGTGCTGCTTGCGGTACCGGCTGTGGTAATGGAATAGAGGTGCCCCCCAACGCTGCCCCCTCCATCAAGCAACCCCGCCATGCCCGCGTAGAGAACGGACGAACCCGCGTCTTGGGAAGATGAGGCATCGCTCATGGGCCCTCCAGCAGCGAGGGACCTCAGGACAGGATTTGTATTAGCGCAAGCTGTACCTTGAGGGCCAGCCAGTAGGCTGCTGATCGCGTTCGACGAAGACCACGACGACCCCTCGCCAGCCGGTCCGCGCCACATTCGGCACGTGCCGATGAGAATATTCGACGAAAGATCGGGATCGAGAAGCCAGGGAGCATCAATAAGTGAATCGTCGTCGTCGACCTGCGCAGGCCCAATCGTCGGCGCCCCCATAAAGTCGGCGGCAGTACATGCCGCACCGTTAGAACATTGACGAATGCTCACACCCGCAGCGGTTGAGACGTACCATAACGAGGGATTTGTTTCGTCGATCCCAACAGTACCGCCTTCACCAGTTGAAAGCTGCGGCCACGAGCCAGCACTTAGAGATGAGGTCGCCGCCGTCCCATTCGCGCCCAGGCCTACAAGCAGAGTACCGGGATCAGAAGGATGCTGACCAAAACTAATGACCTCCGCCAGCGAACCCAGGCCGCCGTTGAGGTTTTGAAAGTGCGCCGCGTCATCAGCGGAACACGGAGGTGCCTGTTCGTTCACTCCATCGACCGAACGCCATACCCCACCATCGTTGCCAAGGTAAATCAATGGTTGGGAGGACGTAGCCAGCGTGGCAATTGCATGCTGAGCGGGTGCGACCTGCGCGGGCGCAGCACACCCATTGTCCGCGTTGGTAGTGTTTCGCAGTACGCATCCTGCGGCAAGCGAGCAACGGTAAAGGTCGGTCGTCCCGATATACAAAATCGTGTCTTGGGTCGAGCCACTCGGTCCCGACGGCGCAACAGCAAGTGCAAGGTTGTAGTCTGCCTGTGGCACGATAGTGCTGCCATCTCCGATCTCCAGTGCAGACGATGGCAACTGCTTCCCAAACGTGACGGTGCCGTTGCCACAGCTCGCACCGGATAAACCACATACATCCTGCCACAATCCCTGATCCAGATTGTTTCTATCAACCGTCAGTGCGAACGTGTCTCCGGTAACAGGTTGCACCGCCAGTGCACCGCGGAAGATCGGACACGATATACTGCCTGTCGAAGTCGGATCTGGAGGACAAGCTGCTGCCGTGAGCCCCACCCCAGGTTGGTTCGCAAGCCGCGTCCAGGTCACGCCATCGGTAGACTCGTAGTATCCGTGATAACGTATCGCCGCGTAGAAACGTTGACGAACAGGATTCCAGACAACTGCGGTTGCAGCCCGACCGCCGAGATCCCCATTGGAAGGTTCAGGTATCTGTACAGTCTGGCTACCATCCTTAATGGTGGACATCTGCCACGTAACACCAGCGTCGGCAGAATAGTAAAGCCCCATAACGCTGTTGGCTACATCCGGTGCGTTAACAATCACGCCTTCGGCTGCCTGCGATACCGCTGCAACCACAGTTCCCGGTGTCGCCATACTCCATGCAAAGCCTGCAAAACCTAAGCCACTGAAGAGGTGATTGCCGGCCCCGCCATCCTGAGAATCCTGGATGAGCGTCCAAGTCACTCCGTTGTCGGCTGATCGCAGCAAACCACTGCCGTAAAAAGAATCGGAAGCATCGTTAGGATCCCCTGTTCCCGCCAGTATCACGCCGGATTGAACACTGATTGCACCAATACTGAGTGAAGGAATAGCCGCTGTTCCTGCATTCGCACTGAAGACCGGCAGCGTATCAGTAAGAGGAACGAAAGTGACACTCGCCGATGGACCGGCTGCATTGGTCGACTTCCAAACTCCTCCACCAGTCGTCCCCACGTAAACCGTATTACCAGTCGGGTCGGCGGGATCAATTGCAATCGCGCTTACGCGGCCGGTCACTTTGCCATAGGCGACGCTGGCGACCTGATTAGGCCCTACAGCTTGCCACGGCGCATTCAAACTTGACACCTGTGGCGAAGCTGCTTCCTGCAGCATTGCGGCATGTCTTTGACGAGCTGCATCCATGGCTCGCGCAGCAGGCAGATCTCCAGCAAGAGTGCGACCGCCTAAAAAGCGGCGCGACCGAATCGTGTGCGGCGAGATCGAATCCGTCAAAGCTCCGCTGCCTTCATGCTTTGCTACGGCCGAGGGCGACGCGGATACCTGACTAAAAACTCTTGGGGATAAAAACGTAAGAGAAAAACAAATTGCAAAAAACACGCCTCGCACATGGTGGCGGAGAATGTCCGTGAGATGCTCGCGTTGTGAAGGTACAACCTGGCCCATAGCGTGTGATCCACAACTTAAAGACAGCTAACACTGATGCTGCAAGCTGACATCGGATGAGTCAACGCTAGAGCAGGAGAACGTAAGACAAAAGATGCCAGAATGGGATAAGAAATCTCTCATAAACCATTCCTGCGGCATGACCTACGGAGGCTCTGCGGCCACTTCTTCAAACTTCATCTGCAAATAATGTGTAGAGGTCGCGAAACATCCGCCATTCTCGAATCTACCATCAGACACAATATCGTCACAATGTCATCATAGTTGTAGGTTATTCGTTAGCAACCGGCAGTGGATGTTCGCAGAATAGGTGCGTGGAGCATAAACGCTGAATCCCTAAAATATCAACGAGCCCTGCTGCGGGAGAATCTCCATCTGCCGAATGTACTCTTTCGAATCAAACTTTTTGCCCGTGGACGCGCCCGACATATAACGAATCTTGCCGAAGATCGGTCGCGTTCCCCACGCTCGATCGAACTTTCCCAAAATTGCCCAAGCAATACCCGCATACCCGTTCGGATCGCGACCATCCAGGAAATATTTGTCGTTGAGATAGATCGCGTACTTCATCGCCGTAGCAACGTCGGGAGTCCACTCAAGTATCTTCTTCGCCCAATACATTCGTAGATAGTTATGCATCCAGCCATATCGAACCATCTGAACCTGGCCAGCATTCCAAAGATCGTCATAAGTCTTCGCGCTCTCCAACTGGCGAAGTGTGTACAGATGTTCACGTTCGTCGCGAGCGTGTTCGGCAATCGTCGTCTTGGACCAGCTCTCAGCGCAATCGGGTGAGTCGTAGTTCGGCGTATAGCGCACAAAATTAACTGCAAGCTCACGCCATGCGATGAGTTCATTGAAGTAGCTGTCGCGTGCACTCTGTAGCTTCGGGTTTGCCTTCGCTGCCGCATCCACAGCAAGCGCAATCGTGATTGGACCGATGTGCCCGTAATGAAGATAAGGCGACATGCAGGAGGTTCCATCAGTCTCAGGATGATTACGCTGCGTATCGTAGTCTTCCAGAAGCTTCCCTGTAAAAAGCCTCAGGCGCTTGAGTGCAGCATGAGTTCCACCCTTCCACGCATCAACCGCATGCACGCTGCGGTCAAGGTCTTTCCAACCAAGCGTCATGTCCTCGTGAACAGAATCAGAATGAAATCCCCGAGGCCGCTTCCACGGTTGCACAGCATGGGCATTTTCGTAAGGGTGCAAATACTCGGGCAGAAGACGATACAAGCGCGGACGAATTGTGTACGCCCCATACTGCGCCTTTTCTATAAGCTTCGAAGGAACAACCACATCCGTATCCACTGTCCAGAAAGGAATCCTGATCTTCGAAGCCAGGTGCTTACGCCACTGCTCCGGAACACGCATCGGATTTTCATCACCGATCAAGAACGCCGCGTGTACGTCGGCCAGCAACTGCTCGTGCGATTCACGCGGTGCGCGACGCATCACAAAAGTGATATTTCTAGTCGCGAGATCCTCCTCAATATCCGGCAGCCCTTGATTGAGAAAAACATAGTGCCTTAAATTGGCATGGGGAAAGTTGGATATGCCGGCAAAATAAACCACGAGCGGAAGGCTGAAAAGGTTCGCTATATGAGCGGCAAGATCGACCGCGTGGTTATCAATGCCGCGTTGCGCACGCTGCATCCAGTAGACAACACATCTTCCGTTTGGATCCGGCGGCCCATCTCGTCGCACTGTCACACGAGGGTCCCGTGACCATCTCATCAAATCTTCCGACGGTGTAGATCGTGCAATAGGCATGATTTAAGTGTATGGGTCGTTGCAATGTGGTTTCGACCGCAACAAAAATGCGGCCCAAAGGCCGCATTCCTGTGAAACAGAAGTTCCTTACCAAAGACCCCATGCACGGCTAATGTAGTCGCTCATGGTCATCGTTATCAAAACTAAGAACGTGAAGAATCCAGCCGCGACCGTCAACTTGATCAGATTGGACTGATATTTAACATGCATGAAGAACAGGATCACGACGACAGCCTTGAAGCTTGCGATGGCCAGTGCCACAACTGGATTGAAGATACCCAGATCGACATACGCTGCACCTACCGTGATTCCGGTAAAGACCAGTAGGGTTGCAAAGACGATTCCATAGGTGACCGGCGTGATGATGTGATGATCTGCGTGCTCCGGATTGATTACATTCGATGGATCATGAAACTCGGACATGGTCTTCTCCTTCCAGCCAAACGGCAACTGCAGTCGCGGCTAGGAGCCGGGGTGTCTATTGATGAGATAAAGCAAAGGAAACAAGAAGAGCCAGACGATATCCACAAAGTGCCAGTAAAGCCCGAAGTTCTCAATAGGCGCAACATATCCTGAGGAGAACTCCCCTCTATTGGCGCGCCAGGTAAGCCAGAACAAAAGCCCGATCCCTAAAATCATGTGGAAGGCGTGCATTCCGGTCATCGCAAAATAGAGGAAAAAGAAGACTTGGGTCTTCTGTGCCATATCTGGCGCGAGCGGCTTCTCCTTTAATCCATATGCCTGCGGATTAATGAACTCCGAGACATCAAAGTGAGCGCCGGGAATGTGGTGCTTCTCCCACTTTTCGTGATACTCAACCGCTTTGATTCCAAGGAAGGCTACTCCGAAGAATGTTGTCAGAACCAGAAATAAAACTAAGAGACCCTGCTTCTTGACCTCTGCGGCCCAAACCCCGAGTGCCATAAAGAATCCTGAGCTAATTAGGATCGCAGTATTTGCAGCACCCAGTGGAATACTGAGCTGATTGGAAGAGACGACGAACGCATCGTGGTACCAGTTACGGTACAGCAGGTAGGCGAAGAAAAGCCCACCGAAGAACATGATTTCAGTCAGCAGGAACAACCACATACCAAATGTGGCAGCCTCGCGCTGCTGCTCTTGTGTTTCAAAGTGATGGCGATGCTGCGGAAGAACAATGTGTTCGTGTTCCGCCGCAACCGCGGTCTCATGCGTGTGTGGATGCGTAGCTACGATCGCGTTATCCAACGGTCGTCACCTCTTGTGCAGTCTTGTGGGCGAGCCATTCGTAGTCATAAGCTTCGTGATCGACGATGGGCGTCTCGATAAAGTTTTCGGTCAACGGCGGCGACTGAATCTGCCATTCGAGGCCGGTAGCCTGCCATGGATTATTCCCAGCGATGGCGCCATACTTCAGCGACCAACCCAAATAGAGCAGTGGCAGCATATAGCCGACGCCAAGTACCGTAGCGCCCGCAGTCGAAAGGACGTTCAGCACCTGGAACTCGGGCGGATAAGCATGATACCGCCGTGGCATCCCGAGATAGCCAAGAATGAACTGCGGCAGGAAGGTCAGGTTGAATCCGATAAAGGTCGTGACCGCTGCGAGCTTCGAAAGCGACTCAGGGTACATACGCCCAGTCATCTTCGGCCACCAGAAATGGATGCCTGCAAGAAAGGCCATCAACATCCCACCCACCATCACAAAGTGAAAGTGAGCAACGATGAAGTAGGTCTCCGTCAGATGGATGTCCATACCCAGCGCACCCAGGAACACTCCCGTCATACCGCCGATCGTGAAGAGCCCCAGAAACCCGAAGGCGTACAGCATCGGTGTCTCAAAGGTGATCGACCCTTTCTGAAGCGTAAACGCCCAGTTAAAGATCTTGATCGCCGAAGGCACAGCGACAAGCATCGTCAGCAGCGAGAACACGAGCGCCGAATAGTTGGACACACCCATAATGAACATGTGGTGAGCCCAAACAAAAAATCCAAACAGGGCAATGGCCACCGACGAGAATGCAACCGCCGTATAACCGAATACCCGTTTACGGCTGAAGGTGCTGATGACCTCTGAGATCACTCCCATACCCGGAAGAATCATGATGTAAACCGCTGGGTGCGAGTAGAACCAGAAGAGATGTTGGAACAGAAGCGGATCGCCACCTTTAGTCGGGTCAAAAACCCCAATCCCAACAAGCCGTTCGAGCGCAACCAGAACGAGCGTAATAGCCAAAACCGGAGTACCAAGCACCATCAAAATTGACGCCGCGTAGTTAGACCAGCAGAATAGCGGCAGACGGAACCAGGTCATGCCAGGCGCCCGCATCCGGTGAAGCGTTACGATGAAGTTCAATCCAGTGAAGATTGATGAAAACCCGATAATGAAGACCCCAGTCGCAGCAGTTACCACGTGGGTGTTCAGGTAATGCGTCGAAAGTGGAGTCGTAAACGTCCACCCCGTGTCCACTCCACCCAGAACCAGCGCGGCCAAGGTAAAGAGTCCACCAATCCAGTATAGGTACCAGCTCAGCAGGTTCACCTTCGGAAACGCCAGATCCTTCGCGCCAATCATAATCGGTATCAAGAAGTTGCCCAGCGTCGCCGGTACTGACGGCACCAGAAAGAGGAAGATCATCACGATACCGTGCATCGAGAAGAACTTATTGTAAGTATCCGAAGCCACCAGATCAGGCTGAGGTGTCAAGAGCTCCAGGCGTATGAGACCTGCAAATGCACCCCCGATAAAGAAGAAAAAGGTGATTGAGATTAGATACAGGATCGCTATACGCTTGTGGTCGCCGGTAAACAGCCAGCTGAGCAGCCCGTCCTCGTTGTTCAGATAATTACGCTTTGGGATCGTAGCTGTTCTCTGGTCAGGCAGATTGACGATTGTGTAACTCGTTGCACTCATGGCTTTACCACCCCTGGCGTTGTCGGCGCCGCTTGATTCGACGTTGACGTGGTCAGCGTCTGCTGCACACGATAGTTACTTTGCATAGCTTTGATGTACTCGACCAGATCGATCAGGCCATCTTCGCTGATCTGGCCCTGATAGGTGGGCATGATCGGTGCATATCCGGCCGTGATGTGCTGCGAAGGATTTAGGATCGCATCTCGCAAGTAGGCGTCATTTACTAACACCTGGGAGCCGTTAGTCAGTTGTAGCTTCGATCCGTAAACTCCCGCAAGATTTGGACCACGTGCAGCTGCGCTCCCCGAATGACAAGCGTTGCAGCCCATGCTGGCAAATAGTCGCTCTCCATTCTGCGCTAACGACATACCGCTGGTGGATTCCTGTGTCCACTTATCGTAATCATCTGGGCTCAACACCGTGACTTCACCAATCATTGCGGAGTGATTGGTTCCGCAATACTGCGTGCAGAAGATATGGTACGTTCCCGGAGTCGTCGCTTGAAACCATACCGTCGAGTAGCGTCCAGGGATGACCTCACGCTTCACACGAAAGTCGGGAATCGAAAAGCTGTGAAACACATCCTGGGAGATCATCGTCAACTGCACAGGACGGCCAGTCGGCACGTGGAGAGCATTAATCTCGTGCTGGCCGCCCGGATGCTCCGCCTTCCACATCCACTGCTTGCCGACCACATAGATGTTCATAGCGTTCGTCGGGGGGTTGTAGATACGGAAGTACAGCAAAGCGCCCCAGACAAACACAATCAGGAAGAGAGCAAGAGGGATGATGGTCCAGGTCGCCTCAAGCAGGGTCGAGCCTTCCACCTGGATCGCAACCGGGTGCTTCTCCTTGCGGTACCGGATGGAAAAACCGAAGACCAGGGCGCCTACCAGCACCAGACCAATCACCGTGATCAACAGCAGGAAGAAGTAGAGCGCGTCAGCGTAGGGCGCGATGGTCGACGCCTCGCGCGGAAAGAGCGCCGAAGCGTTGAGCCACTTCACCAAAAATTGCCACAGGACTGGACTGATATGCATCGTTACCCTTTATCCGTTCTCTTTCTTAGTCAGGTCGTGTTCGCGCGCGGAGTTGACATCTTTCCGGAACATCAAAAACATAAATCCGCCAAGCCCTGCCACCGTGACGATCCCGCCGAGCTGCACCACGCGGGCGATTCTGAGGGATTGCTTGTTCGTCTGCGGATCGTAGTGATAGCAGTAGGTCAAAATGTTCGCAACCGGAGAACCAATCTTGTTGCCCGAAGCATCGATCAACCCGAGCAGCACGTCCTTCGGCGAGTACTCCACCCCGAGGTAGTACTGCGCCAGCTTACCGTCTGTGGTAACAATCTCAATCGAGCTGGCATGAGCAAACTGCGTCAGCTTGCCATCAGGTCCAGGAACCTTGACATATCCAAACCCAACCGCATTCGTGACTGCATCGATTGCTGGCCGCTGCCCAGTAAGGAAGTGCCAACCCGAAGCCGTCTCCGGGCGCCCATACCGCTTTACATAAAAAGCCTTCTTCGCAGCTGCTATCTCTGGCGTCTCGCTCGGGTCGATACTGATAATAACCACATCGAAGTCTTTACCCGGTGTCAGCTTCACCATCTCCAAAGCACCGGTTAATCCATCCAGCTCCTCGGAACAGAGCATGGGACAGTTGTAATAGACCAAAGACAAAATCGCCGGATGCTTTCCAAAATAATCACCTAGCTTTACCACCTTGCCGGTATCGTCCACAAAAGACGCATCAAGCGGAAGCTGCTGGTTCAAATGCTGAGAGACTCCGACCTTTTGCAGTACCTGCGGCAACTGGTCACCCGAGTTATCACCACTCTTCTTGTCGCCATAGCTCGAGACTTGCGCAACCGCAGGAATGCACAGCAGAGCGCAGCAAAGAATCGCCGCCTGCCAGCTACCTCGAATTGTCCGCCCGTATCTCATATCTCTTCTCTATGCTAAATCCGCACTTGGAATCTCTTTACTTCGTTGGAGTAAGCTCCGCCTGCGTCGCTGCTTCCGCTTTGCCGTAACTCATCTTCTGCTCTCTAGCTTCGATGACTTCAAGTTCGTATCCGGTCCTGGCAAATCCAGAGGTCAACGGAGCCAAAACCACTGGCTTCTCGTCTCCAGACATCTCGACGGTAGCCGCTGCCGCCTGGCTGTTGACCGGGAGGCCACGCTGCGCGATCAACTCCATCGCACGAGAGATCGGAATCCGAATAGAACCATTCTCCGCGGAAGTCACGCTGTAGTTGTCGAGCAGCAGATCCTCTCTGGCATGCATATCCGCCGTCGCCTGATTGCCGTCATCAATATCCAGTCGTGGCTCCGGAAAGCTCGACGTCATCTGCTGAAACTCTTTCTGCTGCATCTCCGGGTTGCTGGCCAGGTCCTGACGCTTGCCGTTAGTCGTCTCTGCACCGGCAAACGCCGAAAGCTTGTTCCACTTGGTCGTCGGCCCATCAGATTTCTCAATCGCCGAGTTGATGACCTTACCCATCACAAAACAGAAGACAAAGAAGACCAGCACGAACCCGAACAGGCCAGCCAGAAACACAGCCACACCACCGGCGTTGACGTCGGTCGTCTCATATCCGGGTGAATCCGCGTCACGTACGTGCGAGTCATGCGGTCCAGGAGTTTGATGCATCTCGTGATCATTAGTGGGCATGTTCAGGCTCCAGCATCTCTTCAACGTGAGGATCGTTCACATTGAGCAATGGACGTGCTTGCAGTTGGGTCATGTAGTAAGCGGCCCACAAAGAAATTACAGCTACGGGCACGGTAATGTAGGCGAGAATTCCAACATTGCCAGTGATGTGCAGATTACCTGCGGCGTCGGCGAAGTTCGGCTCAATCAGCCAGAACATATCCACGCAGCGCGCGAAGATCATGAAGCAGGTCAGCCAGATCATCTTCTGTTTATTTCGCTTCAAATCGCGGGAAAGCAACAGACAGAAGGGAATCAGCCAGTGGCAGATGAAATCCAAAGAGCATACATACCACCATCCGCCATGAATCCGGTTCAAGTACCAGGGAATCTCATCCGGAACGTTGCCCGACCAGATAATCAGGAACTCAGCGAAGCAAAGATAGATGTTCAGCATGGTGAAGGCAAAAGCAAGCTTGCCTAGGTCATGCTGTTCGGTCGCCCTCAACATCGTCTTCATCGGCTCAAACCGCGACAACAAGATCACCGTAAGAATGCCGAGCGCGAGTACCGCATAACCTTGTCCAACCAGGAACTGCAGGCCCCAGATCGACGAGTACCAGGTAATATCCAGCGACTTGATCCAGACAATCGCACCATCGGTGAGGAGAATGACGTAGATCAGTATCCCAATGCCGCTCAGGTTCTCGAACTTCACCCGCCAGCGGTCAAAACTCGGCTCCGTGCCGCGCTCCGGATCAGCATCGCGCTGAAGCGACCACTTATTGAGAAGGAACGCAAACAAACCGATGATCGCAAAGATCACAACCGTCTGAACGATCGCAGCGCCAGGATTCAACATCGCGCGCTTGTCGTTGAGTGTCATCGCCTGTTCGAGCGACACAGCGTGATTCGACAATGCCTGAGCCACCGCCGTGGCCGTTGGAAATGCGGCCCACTGGTACAGATGCTTCCACAGGAAGATGATCGGCACGAACATTAGCCCCACCAGCCAGATCGTCCGCGTCATTGCTTCCAGTGGGCGACGAAGCAGCAAGCCCCACTTACCGCCGCTGACATACTGCAGCATCAACATCGCCAGACCACCTCCGGCAAAGCTGAAGCAAATCATGTAGCCAAGCAAATAGGCACGAAGAATATGATTCTTTCCTTCGTGGCTGAAGGCAAAGAAGATAGATAGGATCGTTGCGACCGCGAAGACGATCAGTGCGCGCATCCGCCACGCGGAGAGAATCTCCGGAGCAGCGAGCGACGCAGGCAGTATTCGCGGCCCATGGTGGGAGTGATCGTGTTGCCCGCCTGCTTCTCCGTTATGTTCGTGTCCAAATGACATGCGTTTCAAGCCTTCGTTCGGAAGCTTCCGAGGTTACTGCTTTGGTGCGGTTTGGCCGGCAACTGCCGGAGGAACTGCGCTAGCTCCAGCTCCAGGAACCGGAAGAACATACAATCCATTGTCGGGCGTGCCGGTTACCGCAGTCGGCGGCAATACCCACTCGTTTGCAAAGGAGGTAGGCAGCCCTTCCCGCTCCGCAATGCTCGCAAGCGGCTCCACGTGCGCTCCTGATGGGACATCCGCCTGCGTAGCCTTCTGACTCAGCTGCAAAGCTTTGATATAAGCCACAATCGCCCAGCGGTCCACCGGTGTGACCTGTGCCGAATAGTCAGGCATGGAACCATATCCATTCGAAATCACATGAAAGAAATGTCCCAGCGGTGCCGTCTCGAGCCTGGCCGAATGAAAACTCCCAGCCTTCGAGTAACCACGCTGCACAATCATGCCAATCCCATTTCCCACACGCGAGTGGCACGGCGTGCAGTAGACGTTGTATCGCTCCTGTCCACGCTCCAGCACCTGCATCGTCGCCGGGAAGGGCATTCCGTCGCCCTCTTTTCCGTTCACCAACCCGGTATAGAAGTACGAATCTGCGTGTAGCTGATTCCGCGCAACCGTATTTTCGACCTGCGGACGCACAGAGCGGCCATCCGCATAGAAGTCTGTCCCGCGTTGCGGAAAGAACTTGGGCTGATTATGCATATCCTGACGGCAGCCCACCGTAGCCAGCAGCGACAGAGCTGCAGTGGCAAATGTGATGCGCCGGGAGGTCAATTTCACTTGCGTATTAATGATCCACCTCCACCACGGAGACCGCAGGGAACTGCTCGAGGAACGTCCGCGTCTCAGTCAGCGAGAACTTTGGATCGACCGCCTCCAGACATAGAAAGAACTTATCGGTCGTCGCACCATTTCTAAAATTCGGCGCATTGAACACCGGATGATAAAGCTGCGGCAAACCATTCAACGCAATCATCCCTAGAGCGGCTGAAAACCCAGCGAACAGAATCGTCCATTCGTAGGCCGGAATGATAAACGCAGGCCACGAGAACAGAGGGCGGCCAGCAATGTTCAGCGGATAGGCCCAGACGTTAATCCAGGTCTCCATGAGAAACGCTGTGGTTACACCCATCAAGCCGCCGATCAGGCATACCATCGGCACGCGCGTCTTGTGGAAGTGCAAAGCCTCGGCCGCCTCTTCTACTGGGTAAGGGGTGTAACACTCCATGCGCCGATAGCCAGCACGGTGCGCTTCCTCCGTGGCATGCACTAACTCACTTGGCGTATTGAACTCGGCCAGTAATCCGTAAATCCCTTCGCGCGGCGGCATTAGACTGTCTCCTTGCTAACGGTCTCAGCATCGGGTCCGCCGCGTGTGACCTTGGTCTGCGGCAGCATCATTCGAATCTCGGACATCGGAATCATTGGAAGGAAGCGAACAAACAGGAAGAACAGGAACGTAAACAGACCCATCGTTCCCACATAGATCATGTAGTCCCACTTCGTTGCCCGATACGTGCCCCAACTCGAAGGCAGGTACTCGCGGTAAAGACTGGTCACGACAATAACGAAGCGCTCAAACCACATGCCCGTGTTGACGATCAGCGACAAGATGAACAGGAACGTCACGTTCACTCGCAACTTGCGGGACCAGAGCGTGGTCAGCGGAATCGCGATGTTGGTCAGAATCAGGATCCAGTACGCCCAGCCCATCGGCCCGAACATACGATTCCACATCATGAAGAACTCCCAATGACTCGCCGAGTACCATGCCATGAAAACCTCCATGCCATAGCCGTAAGCCACGATCGAGCCGGTGGCCAGCATCACCTTGGCCATGTTGTCCAGGTGCCGCAGCGTCACCAGATCTTCCATGTGGTAGAACTTGCGGATCGGAATTGCCAGTGTCAGCACCATCGCGAAACCCGAATACACAGCGCCAGCCACGAAATACGGCGGGAAGATCGTTGTATGCCAACCCGCCAGCGCCGCCACCGCGAAGTCGAAGCTGATGACCGTGTGTACCGAGAGCACCAGAGGAGTCGAAAGACCTGCCAGCAGCAGGGAAGCCGACTCATACCGAATCCAGTGCCGCGTCGATCCGCGCCAGCCAAGCGACAGCATCCCATAGAAGTACTTCGCAGCCGGC
>Ga0302233_10001348_pt1 | contig 17066 bp, 28 predicted proteins | sample II_Palsa_N3_1_FD_193516 | JGI IMG/M metagenome (GOLD analysis project Ga0302233, IMG submission 193516) | Peat permafrost microbial communities from Stordalen Mire near Abisko, Sweden - II_Palsa_N3_1 | ecosystem: Environmental > Terrestrial > Soil > Palsa > Peat permafrost | place: Sweden... | reverse complement strand
TAAAAACAATTAAAAACAATTAAAATCCGCTTCCCGTACTCGGTGAAAGTTGACAGGCATAAAGCAGCGGTTGCCATTGAGGCGGACAAAGATGCGGTCCTGGAGGGTGCGTCGGTCGGTCTCGAGCTGCTTGTACTCCTCATCAAGAAGCTGGCGGACTGCGGGGAGGTCATCGGCAACCGACTTGGCGATGCTCGAGTCGACGACGCTATTTCGGTCGAGGAAGAGGTGGGTGGGCTTGGAGATGTCCATGTCGATCTTGAACTTTTTCTCAAAGTCGTCGTTGCTGAGCATGAGCAGGTCGAGCGATGTCTCTTCGACCATGGTCGCGTTGAGACCGTCCTCGCCGTAGACAAACTGGATCACCTCGCCGATCGAGTTGCGCACCGTACCGTCGTACTGGGCTGTGAGATCCTCCATGGCCTTGACCAGACGACGCTGGATGTAGCCAGTCTCGGCGGTCCTAAAGAAGCCAACACGATTATTATTATTATTATTATTATTTTTAAAAGAGAATCGCATACTTGACGGCGGTATCGATGAGACCCTCACGACCACCCATGGCGTGGAAGAAAAACTCTTGCGGCAGCAGACCAGAGAGGTACGAGTTTTGCACAAAGCCACGCGAGTCTGGCCGGAAGTCATCCTTGTGGAAGTGGGGCAGGGTGCGCCTCCTAAAGTTGAAGGGGATGCGCTTGCCTTCGACGTTCTGCTGGCCGACACAGGCCGCGATCTGCGAGATGTTGAGGTCACTGCCCTTGGAGCCAGCGCTGATCATCTGCTTGAAGTTGTTGTCACGCTTGAGCGAAAGCATAGCTGCTTTGCCGGCCTTTTCACGGGTTGCACCGAGTTCGGTGTTGATCTAATAAAAGGGGTAATAAATTTATTTATTGTTCCCAGACCAGCATCACGTACTCGGGCCTCAACAGACTCGCGGAGAGTCATACCGGGCTCCTTATCAAAGGCGCCGCTGCGTGCTTTCTCGATGAGGCCGTCGACAGAGCGCATCGAGTCTGAGATAATCTTCTGGATGTCCAGCACGGTAGCCCTGTTGGCAATGCAGTCTCCAATGCCGACCGTGAAGCCGTGCATGAGCATCCAGTTGTTGACTGATGTGGATATATTTTTTTTCGTTAGCTGAAAAAAGAAATTACAAAAAGCAAAACGCACCAAGGAATTGGCAGTTGCTGAAGAACGCGGCTGCAACCTTGGAGCCGTACTGGTTCCAGATGACGTGGATGAGACCGCCACCAGACTGGCCGACAGTCCTTTTGCACATGATGCCAGAGATGAGCTCACCGCGCTCGATCTGGACGCACGTGTCAAACGGCGAAAACTCCTGTAACAGCAAAAGATCTTTAGACGTTTCATTCACGACAGGGACGCGAAATAGTTTTGTTTGTACGGGGTCGGGGAGTTTGTCATTGTGCGTCGAGTGGAAACGGACGAGGTTCACCGAGGGGATGATGAGGGAGATCATCTGCTTGCCGGTCCAGAGCGGCACAGGCTTGAGGATGGCGGGCACAGGGACGATGCCGTCCCAGTCCGAGACCCACATCAGCAGAGACATGACGGCGGCCTTGTCGAGGAAGACGTCGCGTCGAGAAAACTTGTTGATGCCGTTGAGGGCGTCCTGCACGATACCCATGACGGGTCGGTTGCTTTGAGGACTGACGATCTGGGTGGGGACGAGCGCGAGCTCGAGCAGCTCGGTACGGGCCTCGATCGTCTGCGGCACGTGCAAGTTCATCTCGTCACCGTCGAAATCGGCGTTGTAGGGCGTGGTGACGGAGAGGTTGAGACGGAACGTGGAGTAGGGCATGACCTTGACGCGGTGGCCCATCATGGACATTTTGTGCAGTGACGGCTGGCGATTGAACAGGACAATGTCGTCATCCATCAAGTGGCGCTCGACTTGGTAGCCAGGCTGCAAGTGCACATCGCGGCGGCTGTAGCGCAGATCGATGCGCTCGCCGTCATCGCGGATCACGTACTTGGCGCCAGGGTGCTCGTTGGGACCGTTGCGGACCAGCGCCTCCAGTCTATGATAAAAAGTATTTTCAGTACGTAATCACAAAAAAAAAAGGCAAAAAAAAAAAAACGGCAGTTACCGTCCAATGTTGAGGGGAGTGACAATCTCGGGGTAGGTCATGTTGGTGGCGATCGAGCGGGGCACACCGACTTGGTCGAGCCAGAGGTTTGGATCGGGACCGATGACCGTACGGGCGGAAAAGTCGACACGCTTACCCATGAGGTTGCCACGGATGCGGCCCTCCTTGCCCTTGAGGCGGGCGCGGATGGACTTGTAGGGACGGCCAGACTTGTGCTGGTGACGGGGCATGCCGGGCATGTCGTTGTCGACGTACGTGGCCACTTGGAACTGCAGCAGATCAAACATTTCGTTCAGGATGTGCTGGGCAGCACCCTCGTGGTCGGCGCGACCGAGGTTTTCGTTGTTTTTGAGGATGTCGGCGAGAATGCTCGTGAGATCGTCCTAAAAACGCAATTTTTTGTTTAATCGGAAAAGCCTTCTTTCTTGAATAGTCTACCTTGGCGGGACCGACTGCACCGTCCATCTCAATGGCCGGGCGCACAGCCGGCGGGCTGACGGGCATGATGGTCATGATCATCCAGTCGGGGCGCGAGTGGATTGGGTGAAAACCAAGTGCCTTCATGTCCTCGTCCGAGATGAGCTTGAAGATGTGGAATGCCTCCTCGGGGGTGATGTACTCGACCTCGTCGGTGGCGGCCTTCTTGCCCGTGCGCGGGCGCTTGGAAATCTTGAGCTGCTTTCGCATGTACCGCATCTGGGCGCTTCCACACCCGCGGGCGCTCGTGTTGACCTCCATCTTGTCCTCGTCATCGTCGTCGTCCTGGCACACGCTCACACCCTTGCACAGATCGTGAACCTTCTTCAGACGCACGTGCGGGTTGCGCCAGCGTGTTGCCTCTGCAAACGCAGGGTTTTTCTGCACGCCAAAAGAAAAGAAGGTCAGGAGAGAAAAAACATTCCTGTGTACCTTGTTTGCAAGGAGCTTCCCGCAGCGATGGCACACACAGTTGAGCACCTTGGTGATCTTCGTGATAAAGCCGACCTGAAAGACCGGCTTGAACAGGCGGATGTAGCCAAAGTGGCCAGGGCAATCGGTGGAATTGCATTTGCTTTTTTATTTAAAAAAGACGTTTTGAACACACTTGTTCCAAAACCCCCCTCAGTCGATTACCACTTCTCACAAGTCCTCGTGCGGTCTGTGGTGCCCATGCGCAGATCGTTCACTCCTTGCCTATCGGGGACAATACTCAGAAAAAAAAGGAGCAAAAAAAAAAGAAAAAAAAAGAACGGTACGACTTGGGCGTGGACTGGTCGGGGTCGCTGACAACACCAAACTTGATCTCGCACGTCGACATTGCGACCTGGAAAAGCGAATAGGGCAAACGAGCGACAGTGTCAGCCAAACCCCCCATTCCTCCTCTTTTCTTTCCGTTACAATCTCCTCCGGCGACAGGATGCCAAACTGGACCGCCTTGACCTTGCGCAGCGGCGCAGGCGAGTACGCAAAGCCCTTCTTCATGCTTGCCTCTCTGTTGCTGCTGCTGCTGCTTTAGCACAGACTGTTTGGTAGTAACGCCTCCCCCCGCCTTTGACGCTTTGCCAACGGTTGAACCAGGGATGGGATGCGGCGAGGACGAGCGTTTGGAACGAACGGGCGTTTGACCGAGCGAGTTTTCTCTCCCACGAAAAAACACACACAGAGCGGAACGCACGGACACCACACACACGCACACGCACAACCCAAAATTAATCAGGCCTGGTGGGGAGCGTACCCTGCAATATAAGGAGAGGGATTGAGTCGTTGCTCGTTCTTTTCTTTTCGCCAAAAAAAAAAAAAGAAGGCCTCTTCGCTCTCGTTGTGTTCTTATTCAAGAAGTACAAGTTCTCGTTATGTTTTCTATCGCTCCAGCGGACAGCGCACAAAACCCCACCCGCGTCTTCTTTCAAGAGAACGCCTTGTGCAGTTCGCCCCCACCCGCAACTTTTTTCGGCACGACGAAAAAAGTGAGCACCCGTCCCGTGGGTGACACACTCGGCTTGAGCAACCATTTTAGTGCCATGTCCTCTGCTTTGGTCGACGAGTTGGACGCGGCCGTTGTGCTCAAGGGCGACAGCGGCCTAGCCGCGAACGACGGCGTGCTGAGCGACGAGGAGGCGGGTCTCGGTGGGGCCGGCAGTGGGGCGACCGACATTGCCGTTGTCAACGTACTGTTATTTTTTTGTTTTTTTTTTTAAGGGTGGCTCACCCTGCCTCAAATAGCCGCAAGAGGTCACCGAAAGCGAGCTCGACTCGGCGGCAGCAGCAGCAAACAGCAGTGGCGGCGGCGGCCGTCAGCGCAAGTACGGCGACGAGGATCCGTCCAACCCGGCGTGGATCAAGCACAAAAAGCACTTTTTCATCCTGTCGTCCAGCGGCAAGCCCATCTACACAAAGTACGGCGACGAGTCCAAGCTGTCGACGCTCATGGGCATCATCCAGGCCATGGTGTCGTTCCTCCAGGGCGAGCAGGACACGATCAAGAGCATCTCGGCCGGCGGGCACCTGTTTGTCTTTGTGCTCAAGGGGCCCATTTACCTCGTCGCAGTGTCCCAAACGGGCGAGTCGGACGTGCACCTGCGGGACCAGCTGACGTACCTGCACTCGCACCTCATCTCGGTGCTCACCCTCGCCCAGATCACGCGCATCTTCCAGCAGCGCGTCAGCTACGATCTCCGCAACCTCCTCAGCACATCGGACAACGTCTGCCTCGACAACCTCACGCGCGAGGTCGAGCGCAACCCGTCCTTCCTCCTCGGTGCTATCCAGTGTCTGCGCTTGCCACCCAATGTTCGCTCCTCTGTTGGTCAGGTACGCTTTTCGAAAGAAAGTATGTTGTTTTTGCCTCACCGTCGTCACGCACAGATCATCCATCAGGCAAGGACATCCAGCTTGTTGTACGCGATCCTGTTTGTGGGCAACAAAATGGTCACGCTTGTACGGCCGCGACGACATTCGCTCCACCCATTCGACTTGCACCTGCTGTTTAACATTGTCAATTCGTCAAACTCGTTCCGCCAAGCCCTGGGTTCCTGGATGCCAGTTTGTCTTCCCAAGGTGTGTTCTTTTTTTTTTTTCTTTTCTCGTTGATATTGGTAGTCTAACTATGCTGCTTTGCTTGTTCAGTTCAACTCGAAGGGCTTTCTGTACGTGCACATCTCGTACCTGGAGCAGACCGACCTGTGCCTCATGCTCGTGTCCAACGACAAGGACAAGTTTTTCGAGCTGTCCGAGGCTCGCGACAAAATCAACAACAGTTTTATCGAGCAGGGTCTACTCAAACATATGGTCAATGCGGCCGAGCAGGGCGACTATTCCCTTGGTGGTACGAATCAAAAACAAAAAACAAAAAGGTGCTCATTTGCAATTTCTTTTTTTTTTTTCTCCAGACATTGGTATCGCCGGGTTGAGACATTTCATGTACATGAGCAGGAGTACGATGCAGTACGCCACATGCCGGTGGGAGGCCCCATACATGGGTACCTTTTCTTTTTGTTTTGTTTTGTTTTGTTTTGTTTTGCTGACCGTATTTGCAGACCGGAAGGACCGACTACGCGTGACGCGCCTGTACCAGCACATGCACCACCGCGCCCACGTGCGTGCGCGGACCCGCAAGATTCACTACATGGTCGGCAAGACCGAGGTCGTGATTGGGTGGATCGCCCCCGGGTTTGAGCTCTACGTCGTCTTTGGCCCGCTCATCATCAAGAACAACGTCATCTCTGCACTCAACTCGCTCATCCGCCTTATCAAGCGCGACGAGGAGCATCTCTTCACACTCAATCCGCCCGTCTTCTAGTTGAATACTCACAGCTTTAGACCACCGTATTTTTTATGTGCTCAAAGACGACGCAACCCTTTCCATTTTCGTCACAGTCCACCTCAGCACGATGAACAACCAGCTCGAGCAATGGTTCTACGCCGTGCCGCCGATCACGCGCACGTACATGACAGCTGCCGTTCTTACCACACTGGCCTGTGTACGTTGTACCCGCACCTTGGCGGTCTCGCGCGTGGTTGTCCAACCTAATCACCCCTTTGCCACCCAGCAAATGCAAGTGGTCACGCCGTTCAAGCTGTACTTTGACCTGAACCTTGTCCTGTACAAATACGAGGTAGGTAGGAGTGTCGTGCCCTCCCTTGCTAACTGGGTGACACAATGGGCTCTAGCTCTGGCGGCTGCTCACAAACTTTTTCTTCTTCGGCACACTGGGGATCGACGTTATCTTTCACCTGTTCTTCATGTACGTTTCCATTTGCGCACAGCCGACTGACTAGGAGACTGACCTGTTTGACAGGGTGCGGTACAGTCGCATGCTCGAGGAGGGCTACTTTAGGAATCGGCCGGCAGACTACCTGTTTATGCTGCTCTTTGGCGCCTCGCTCATGCTCGTACGTAATCAATCGCACCCACCCCACCCCCTATTGCCACTGGCTGACCGCGGTTGTTGCCCTGCCAGACCCTCGCCCCGTTTGTGACGATGAACTTCCTGGGCCCTGCGCTCATGTTTATGATGGTGTACATTTGGGCGCGCAAGAACCCGCACGTCCTGATGAACTTTATGGGCATGTTCAACTTTAAGGCTCCGTGGCTCCCGTGGATCCTGTTGGTCGTGTCGCTGCTCATGAACGAAGCCCTGCCCATCGTCGACCTGGTTGGCGTCATCGTCGGTCACATCTACTTTTACTTTGAGGTGCCCGTACTGCTCTTGGTAACGTTTGGACTCAACCTGTTCCACGTAGGACATCTACCCCAAAATATCACGAGGCAGGCGCATTCTCCAGACTCCGCGCATCTTGTACGTGCGACGCTCGCCCGAAAAGAAACTTAATGCTCTTTCTCTGTAGGATACAATTGTTCCAACCTGCCGACTACGACCCCCTTCACATCGAGCCTCTCGATCTCCCCGACGGCCAGCAAGGGGTTCGGCAAACCGAGGAAGCCGACTTGACTCACATGGAAGACGAGACGCAGCCCATCCAGCAGGCGCAGCCACCAGCACACGAGCATGGCCACGACGACTGAATTTAAAAAATTTGTAATTACATGTATGGAAAAAGAAAAAAAAAAGCACAGCCTGATGTAGAGACATTTTTTTTTTCTTTGTTTTCTTTATTGCTGGGTACAACACTATTATTACAATGGAAAAAGGGAGGTTAGGGGAGCAGTGCGAGATTGCAAAAATACAAAAAGGAAAGAGACTTTCGTAAATGTAGTGCAATTTTATATATTTCTTCTTTTTCAGGGATCTACCACGCGCACGGTGAGCCGGTTGGCGGGCTCCATTTTCTCGTAGATGACAAAGTGACCCGAGTGGATTTGGGTCTTCTCGGCCGTCTCGAGGAGAATGCCCATGCACAAGCTCACACCAAACGACGTTTGGGTGCCAAAACGGCCAACGAGCTCGTTGTCAACCATCTGGATCGGCGCAAAGATTGACAAAGACTGCGGTTGTGCAGATCTGACCGCGCATCGGTGAATGCCACTAACATTGCAATTTTTCATTGAGAAACCAAAAGCTGAATAAAATTAAAAAAAAATATCTATTGTTACCCATTGGGTAGCAGAAGCGAGGCGCTCTGGATGCCCTGAAGATTGGCGCCGGTGAGCTCAAAGCCGGCGCTGTGAGAGCGCGCGGCCCTCACCGAGGGCACCTCCAAGGAGGATGTGTTGCGGATCTGGGTCTTCTCGATGCCGACGATCGTCCATGACATGTGGTTGTCGAGCTGGCGCGTCTCGCTGAAGGGCTTGAAGCAGAGGAAGGGCGTGCTGGTGCCATAGGTCGTCGAGGGCACGATCGAGAGGCACATGTTTTGCGCCGTCGCGAGCACGAGTGCGATCTTCTGCATCTGGGAAACAGGGCCGACGGCGTCCTGCACAATCTCGTCCTTGGCCACTTTCTTCACGACCAGCTGCTCAGAGTACACGCCCGTCTCGACGTTGCGCAGGAGGATCGGCGTGCCATAGTTGATGACCGAGCCAGCACCGTCGATCGACTGCTCCGTCACGGCGAGGATCTCAAACGCTGACCATGTGGTGTTCTTGGCGCACAGTTGCTTCTGGTCCACCGTCATGTACTTTGTGCGGACGGTCTGCGAGTTGACGCGGTTGAACAGGCACACCATTGCTCCAGACAGGATCGCCACTGCAAAGAGTAGTTTAGCAAGTGAGTAGCTCCCAACAAAAAAAAAAAGGCTGCATACTCGAGTTGTTGCCGCTCTTGGTTGTCTTTTTGGACGGCTTTGAGATGATGTGGATCGGCTTGGAGTCGAACGCGACGGCTCCGCCAGAGACAGACGCGGACGCCGAGGTCACAATGTCGTCCGAAACTGAGGAGGTGGCCGATGCCGACGAGCCGGTCTGTTGGGCGCCGTTGTTCAGCTTGAAGCGCAGGTAAAACTGCTTGGACTTGAACGTGTCTGCGACGTGGAGGTACTTGAAGCTGGTGCGGCCTTGCTCGTCGAGGACGGCGTTGCAGTTGATGCCTCGTTGGCCCTCCTCGTTGACAAGGGCAACGCGAGCGATCTTCTTGGCAGCTGAAAGTTGCCCGGCGATCTGCAGGGTCGGCGGCGGGCACAGGAAGCGCTTCTCTTGGCCGTACGATTTTTGGGCGACGCACGAGGTGCGGATGGTGATGACAGTCTCGTTGGTCGACTTGAGGTACTTGTCCAGCGAAACAGAGATGCCGTCAGCAGGCAGCGCGTCAATCGTGTTGTTGGTTGGGCTCGACGGCTCGTCCTCCTCTTCAAACTAATTAAAAAAAAAATAGCTTAGGGAAATCCTTTTTTTTGTTGTTGTTGTTGTTTCGGTACGTTTTCTGAGGACATGGACGAAGCCGGGCTGAACGTTTGCTGCTTGGGTTTTATAAGCTGTTTCAACGGCTGTTGACGCTGTCTCGCATGCTGCAGTTGCTGCTGCAGTTGCTGCTGCTGCTGTTGATACTCCTGCTGCTGCTGCTGTTGATACTCCTGCTGCTGCTGCTGCTGCTGCTGCAGTTGATGCTGCTGATAAAACTGCTGCGCGACCTGCTGTTGTTGCTGGTAGGCAGGATGCATCGGCATCATCATGGGCATCGCAGGGACGAACGGCATGGGACCAGACGCGTACATTCCAAAGAGCGGGGAAATAGGAGGAGGCATGACTGTGCCCCGGTTCATTTCAAAGGCAATGGGAAACTGGTGCTGCATCTGAGGCAAAGGACTGGAATGTATTTCAGTCACTTGCCATATAAAACAATTTTTTTTTATTCAGTATACCGTTCGAGAGATTCGATCCCCGAAAGCAAGACGCCCAGGCCGGCTGCTTGTGGTGCTTGAAACTGCGACAGTGAATTCATCTAAAAATACATAATTTTTTTCTTTAAAAAAAAAAATTTTTTTTATAAACAAAACCATGATACCTGCATCGAGGCGGCGATGGCGAGATGATCGAGGCGTCCGGGCATGGGAGGAAGGATCGGCATCATCAGGGAAGACATGTCGGTAAGGCGCGTCCTCTTGCGTTGGTCGAGATGTTGCACGTCGTTTGGCAGGGATGGCGGCGACGTCGACGGGACCTCGTCGATGGGGCGTTTGAAGGCGCTTCTCTTTGTGCTCATTTTGGGTTGTTGGCTCATCGCTGTGGTGGCTTGTTGGGAGGTCGTCGTCATCGTCGTCCGGTAAAGTAAAGGCAGAATAAAAGCAGATAAGAGAAAGAGATAGATGAAGGGGGGTTTTAATAAGGAGGAGGCAGTAGACTTGTCGTATCTGAGGCGTTTAGAAGTCGTCTACGTCGCGGCCGATGTGGTGGCGGGAAACAGACATGAAGAAGTAAGCCATCAGGAGAGTAGTAGTAGTGGTGTCGTATGTTGTTGCGCTCGATTATTAAAGTTGACGCCTCGGCTGTTTTTCTTTTCCCCCTCGAAAAAGAAACGCAAGCTCGGATGGAACGAGGACAAAAGAAGAGGCGGCGGCCCTTGTCAGCTCGGGCTGAAAAGCAAATTGCAGCGGGTTCTGAGTCTGTTCCCAAGCGATAAGGTTAGATGCAAAAGAATGAACGACAGGTCTAGGAAAGGAAGCCGAGCATGAAAAATAGGAGAAGAAAAAAAGAAATGACAGGGCCTAGCGACAACACAGGAAAGCAGGGCACCCTCGCTCGCAACACAGGAAAAAGCTGCGTGAGTAAATAAACTGAGCCACGTAATGTTTGTTACTAGCCGTGGGACATTCGGCCAACCCAAGGTCACACGCACGCACACACAGCACGCTCCAGCTTGCCTTGCGCGCTAAAGCCACTTGCACAGCGATAAGCACACACACACACCCTCCCACCCCCGCCAAGCACCCCACTCCTGAAGGAGAAAAAAGGTGGAGAAAAAATACCCTCGTATTCGTTGACAAACACTTTCACCTTTCTGTTTCTCGCCTTCGAGAGACTGCAGCAGGCAGGCGGGCAGGCGGGCAGGCAGCAGTAGAGGGAAGACGAGCAGCGTGCAAAACAAACAACAAGGTGGTTTTGCGGGGGTGGTCGCTGTGGCGCGTGCGAACTTTTCCCACAAACGAGACACGGGTAGAAAAAAAACCTGAAACGAGCACGCGACTGTTTTTTTCACATGCCAGTCCCGATTTTTTCTCAAGCATCTTGAAGTTTGTTCTCCCTCACTTTGTGTCCATAATTACCTCCATTTCATCAAGGCCTCCACAAAAAAGAACATGTACACAGCAATCACAAAAGCGAAGGCTACTTACTACTCGTCGTCCTCGTCTTGGCCGTCCTCTGCGAGATCGTCATCGTCTTCTTCTGCGAGCCCCTTGGCTGCTGACAATAGCTTTGCGGTCGTGGCAGCGGCCGTGGTGGCCGATGCGGCCGTGATCATCTCGAAAAAGGTGATGCCCGCACGGCCACGTTTGATTGCGGCCTCGAGTGCCGGATCGGAGGGCTTCTGGGCATTGCTGTTGTTGTTGTTGCTGCCCTTTTGGTTCTGCTGTTTGCCAGGGTTGCCGTTGTTGTAGGTCCGTGTCTGTGGTTGTTGCGCGATCAGCCTGCTCCCCGATAATAATAAAAAATTTTATTTTTTTAAATTCAATCTAATTTTACCTTCGCGCTTCGGTCATGTCGCCGTGGCCCGAGACGACGACGAGCAGGGTGTTTGGCTGGAGGGACGCGCGTATCTTGGCAATGCGCTTGTCGGCGTTGGCGAGGAGTTCGGTGACGCGGTCCTGGTCGATCTCGGAATGGCTCTGCTCGATGTTCTTCATGTAATTTTCAAACTCGGTCAAGCGGCTGAGGATAAAGTGGTGGTCGTGCACGGCCTTGCCAATCTTGTCGACGACCTGGTCATCGTGCGTGGCCGCAAAGGCGTCGGCAAACATCTTGGTGTTGGCACGCGTGATTTGAGGCGTGTCCACCAGCGCCGACTTCTTGTTGGACTTGTGCAGGCGCTTGAACAGCGACTCGACGTCCTCCGGGGCCTCCTCTACCTGCTCAAAGCCGTGCTCGAGTTTGAACAGGACGAGTTGCATCGTCGCACGCGCGTCCTCGATCGAGTCGTGGCCTTGGTCGCTGTCCTGGATCACACGCTTGAGGAAGCGCTCCGTCAGGTAGCGCAGCGACGGCTTGGCAGGCGGGCCGCGCGGGTGCTCAAAGACGAGGGCAGTGTCGATCACCTTGTCGTGGAAGATCTTGAGCGCTTTGAGATCGTTCTCAAGCGAGTGGCCCACAAGGATGGTCTCGGGCGTGATCAGCTGGATGAGCTTCTCCTGCACCTGCTCTATCCGCGTGCGCACGTTGAGCAGTGTTTCGGCTGTGATGCCACTCCACCTGTTTTACCAAGGATGAGGGAAAAAAAAAAACTCGCTTTTCTTTCCACGTCACGATACCGTGTGTTGTAGTCAATGATCGGCTCGACCGGGAGCACAAACGAGTCGTAGAGCACCTGCATCTGGTCGTTGACGACCGACACACGCGTGAGCTCGAGTCCTTTGGCCGTTCGACACTAGAGAACGGGTTAGGACTATTTTTTCACAACGTCCCAAGTTTACCATCTCGCAATCGATCGATAGGATCTGCTCTCCCTTGGGCTGTGGGTACATGTTGACATAGACGTTGAGGCCGTCGGTCGGTCCGATCGTGCCGTTGGTCGCTGCGTAGCCCTCGATCTCCTTGGCGTGTTTGTCACGATCCTGCAAGAGGATATAGTTGTTCTCGCGCAGCTCCTCGGCGCTCGCGAGAAGGGCGGTAGGCTCGATCACGCGCTTGCCCGTGAGGCGAGTCGGGCCGGGGGTCGGTGGCTTTGGTGCTGTCGTGCACGCGTTAACAACAAATAAATTTAAAAAAAGCAAGAAATACGCTGGGTGGCGGCAGCCTCCTCGCGCTTGCGTTTCTGTGTGTTGGAGAGCGGCACCTGCAGAAGAGTTTGCAAAGACGAGTGGATACGATTACTCGTCCCCGGTGCTGGGCATATGCGGTGTTGTTTCAGTCACCCCCCCCTTCCAAAAAAAAAAAATAGCAAGTGAAACTGTGAAATACCCATCGAGACGACCGGGCCGATGAACGACGTCGCCATGAGGTTGGGCAAGACCGCGATGCGCGACTCGACCAGTTCCTTGTACAGGCCGTTGATCATGACGACGACCATGCTGTTGACGTTGTTCTTGTTCTTCACCAGCAGCCAGTTTGTGTTGACGCCGTCCGCAAGCACCCACAGGATTAGATCGCGCAGGTCCTTGACCTTGATCCCGTCCTTGCCCTCGTCGCCCAGGACCAGCTCTGGCACCTCCTTTTGTCGCTTGAGTACGAGCTTCTGCATCTTCCTTTCTCGTCTCCGCTTCTGTCGCTCGCTCATCGCTGCCGTAAAGTCCCCGCCCTGGTCGTCCTCCTCGTCGTCCTCGTCCTCGTCCTCGCCCTCCCCGTCCTTTTTGGCGGCTACCACCTTCTTGGCCGCCGCCGCGTGTTGTGGCACCTTTGGCTTTGGCTCTGGCTGCGCCGCTGCTGCCTTTGCCCTGGGCGCCTGCTGCGTTGTCTTGGCCTTCTTGGCCTTTTTCGCGACTGGCTCCACGATCTCGCCGTCCTCGTCCTCGGGGGCCGCCGTTGCAACGACTGGCTCGCCGACGTCCTCCTCCTCGTCCTGCACCGCCGCCACCGCAGCAGCCGCCTTCTTGGCCCTCTTCTTCTTGCCTCCCTCGAGCTCGCCGTCCTCCAATTGCTTCTTTTGCTTCTTCTTTGGCTGCTGTGCCTCCTCCTCTTCCCCCGCCCCCGCCATGTGCTGCTGCTCCTCCGCCTCCTGCTCCTGCTGTTGCTGCTCGGCTGCGGCCACCGCCTCGGCCTTGCGCTTGTTTTTCTTGCTCGTGGGTTTCAGCCACGTGGCGGAGCCGTTGGTCGCCATTTTAGCAAAGTGTGCGGGCCAATGAGTGCCGCCGCCAAGTTGCCAGCGTCGCTGGTCCAGCAGCCGCGCACCGTCCGGGCCTTTCTCGATGCCGTGCGGTCGCTCGTGTCGTCACTGGCCGTTGCGCCGGCTGCGCCATCTGGGGCCGTGCGAGTCGTCATGGGCAACGAGGCAGGCGACATGGACTCGACCGTGTGCGCCCTCGCCTTGAGCTACTTTTGGACGCAGCAGCTGGGCCAGCTGCACGTGCCCGTGATCAACGTCGTTCGCGCAGAGTTTGGGCTTCGCACCGATGTCAAGTACCAGCTGCAAAACATGTCGATTTCGCCCGATCGGGGCGACGTCGTGTTCATCGACGAGATCGACCTGGCCAAGCTGCACGCGGCCAAGCAGCTGCAGCTCACGCTCGTGGACCACAACCAGCTCAGTGCAGCGCAGGCGGGCCTGGCCGGGTCGATCGTCGCCGTCGTCGACCACCACGACGATGGCAAGGGCAACCTCGACGCACAGCCGCGCATCATCGAGCGTGTTGGCTCCTGTGCCACGCTCCTCGTCCGCGATATTATCCAAGCCCAAAAGCTAGAGCTTGACGAGTACTGGGCAAAGCTGCTGCTCGCGCCAATCCTCCTCGACACGGCCAACCTCAACGCCAGCCAGGTCAACTTCAAGCCCGACGACAGGCAGGCGATCGAGGGCCTTCTGCCCCTCGTCTACGGCAGCAGCACAACCACATGGACTAGCGACGTCACCTTGCCCTTTTTTCAGGAGCTCGCAGACGTCAAAATGGATGTATCGCGTCTGTCGACCGACGAGCTCTTAATAAAAGTACGACTGAAATATTGTTATTATTTTGGCTGACCACGACCGATCACGCACAGGACTACAAGCAATGGCAACCAAGCGCAGACGCGCCCTTTGTGTACGGGATCAGCTCAGTGGCTCTGCTGGGCGAGGCGTGGATGACCCGCGATCCCGACCTCGCCCAAGCCCTCGAGCGATTTTGCACAGCAAAGCAGATTCAGCTGCTCCTGCTCATGCTCTTCACCGACAAGCCCACGTTCCAGCGCGAGCTCATGGTCTACTTCCCCTCGTCGTCGTCCAGCACGAACGACCCCGCCCTCCTCGCCCACCTCGAGGCCTCCGAGCTCCGGCTCACCCCTGTGCCCCTCGTGCCCGCAAACGATCGCTTCGTCTACTACAAGCAGCTCAACGTCCTCGGCTCGCGCAAGCAGGTGCAGCCGATTATGCAGTCGTATTATGTCATAGGGAGACAGAAAAAGCCTCATTAATGTTTTCGTCCTTCCATAATCAACGAGATGGCCGAAGCAAACACCGGCACGCCCGGCGGCCTGACGCCGCTGACACCTAGGTTGTTCATGACGGGGCTGGTCAAGACGAGCGCGACGGTGGGGCTGGCCGTGGTCGTAGGTACGTGCATTGAATCCGTCCGCCAAATCGGCGCGGACCCACGTGTGGTTGTGGTTGTTGACTCGTTCGCGAAAAGGCGACGCACTGAGCCAAATGAGCGTCAAGGGTTGGGACCTGGACAACGTGGACAGGGAGCGCAACATGCGCATGCTGATCACGTCGACGTTTGTGTCGGGGCCGACGTCGTACGCATGGAACCAGTTCCTCGAGAGGGCTCTGCCTGGGAGGTCGTTCCGGATCGTGTTTATGAAGATGGCCTGCAACGGTGCGTCCATTGATTGGCTCATCAGACTGTGTGTGTGTGTGTGTGCGTGGTACTGAAACGTGGGCGGACCTAGGGCTCTTTGCACCATTCCAAATAGCGCTGACCTTTTCGGCTGTCGGATTCCTCGCGGGCAAGTCCGCAAGCGACAACATTGCCAAGATCAAGCAGGACCTGCCCACGACCTTTGCCGTCGGGGGTCTCTACTGGCCCTTGTAAACCACTTCCCCCCGCGTGCCCGCTGACTAACCGGAAACAAAACAACAACGTAGAATCGGCTTCATGCAGTTCCGCTATGTGCCACTATCCTACAGGCCACTCGTGGGCGCGGGTGCCGGCGTCCTCTACCAGACGTTCTTCTCCAACATGGCCAATCGTGCCGTGGTCGTCCCAGCAGCTGTCGCATCTCAGGCGGATGAGGCCGTTGTTCCCATCAGTGTATAAACGTATAGTATAAATAATAAAACAATAAACCGAGCATCGGCGTCAGCCACGGTTCTTTGCCGGGTTCGATCGGTAAGCGGCCGCGGCGCCCGAGTAGAAAGGAAAAAAAAAAAAAAAAAACTCGAAAACGAAGCCCAGTTTCCGAACAAGTGTCGATGTGGCGTTCAGTGTTCTCGTGCTGCACAGCTGACCCTCTGACGCCCGCGGGCCGGCTGGACGAGGCGGACGGCGACGACGTCGAGTTTGAGAGGCACGTTGAGGCCACCCGGGCACCGCGAGGAGAGCCGCACTAATACCCTTTATTAAAACACAGCCTGCTGGGCGCCAACATTGACCGCGACATTGAACGGTTCGACCTGGGCGTGGATTCGGACGAAGATAACGACGTGGCAGCGCTCTCGCCCGCCAACGTCTCGCCAAAGAAGAAGACGGCTCACGTGGGCCCGTCGACAAACGGGAAGAAGAAGGGCCACAGCCACAGCGGTCACGGCCACAGCCACCACCACCACGACGACGACTTTGGATTCGGGGATGAACCGGCAGGAAACAATGACGACGACGACGACGAGTTCTTTGGGCCGGTCAAGTCCAAACAGCAGCAGAAGAAGAAGCCAAGGTAAGCGCTCTCTCCCCCTTCAAAGCGAGTACTAATGCGCGCCCCTCGCTGCCCTCATTAGCAACGGCAGCCCACAAAAGACAACAAGCCAGGTACGTCGCCTCCTTTCAATAATTTTAGCTTACATCCTTTTGTTAGTCTGCCGCTGCGGCTGCTGTCACCCCCTCCATCCCCTCCTCTTTGGCAGCAGCAACAACAACAGTGGTCACCGGGCAGCCCGGCCCGATGTCGACCGACCAGCTCAAGCGGATAACTACGCTGGTGCAGCACCAGGTGCACGTCGACGACCAGACGCGCGGCCAGGCACACCAGCGGGACGTCGACCTCGAACGATCGCTGCTGTACCGGTCCCCGCGCAAATCGCAGCAGCAACCCGCCCAGCCCGCAAAGTATAACGAGCCGCCGCCGCTCGACACGTCCTTTGCCACAGCCAGTACGCGCTTCACGTCCGAAATGATTGCATGTAACGTTGCCAAATACTAGACGAAATCGAGGCAGAGGTGGATGCACTCATCGGCCATATTGACATCCCCGATGACGTCGATGTGGACATTGACGACCTCACCCTCCCCTCGCCCACCGCGGCCACGACGCTGTCCGCACTGGACGTTTCCAATGTGCCCCTGATCGCCCCGCCACCAGCAGCGAGCAAAGCCTCCCTGGTCACCCAGGACTTTGACAACTTTCTCAGCAAGATGAAGGCAGAGATGGCCGCCAAGGGCACGCCTCTCGCCCTCCCCTCCGAGACTGGCGAACGGTGACAATGATAAGGCGCCCGCATCGCACAATAAAGAAAATACGTTTCTCTCTCTCTTTTTTTTTTTTTTTTGTATACTGAACTGAGCTGAGTGTCTCTCTTTTGT
>Ga0302233_10001346_pt1 | contig 17082 bp, 12 predicted proteins | sample II_Palsa_N3_1_FD_193516 | JGI IMG/M metagenome (GOLD analysis project Ga0302233, IMG submission 193516) | Peat permafrost microbial communities from Stordalen Mire near Abisko, Sweden - II_Palsa_N3_1 | ecosystem: Environmental > Terrestrial > Soil > Palsa > Peat permafrost | place: Sweden... | reverse complement strand
GTTGCGTTTTACCCCGGAACTTACATTATTACATCAGCGCGGCTTCGATCCGGCCAGCCCATGATTGAAAAAATTCCATCCGCGGGCTTGGTTCTGTTCAACGAGGCGTGGTGTACGGCTTGGCAGCAAGGGCCGTTGCACGAAGGCCAAGGTGCTTTGGCTAACTTTCTCGCGTTCGTTGTCCAGCGTGATCATATGGTAGCTGTCGGTCAGGCGTACCAGGGTGACGTCCGCCGTTCCCAGGCGTTGGCAGAGGAATTCCGCTGAGCGAATACTGGTGATTTCGTCTTCCTCGGAGTGCACCACCAGTGTCGGACATGTCACTCGATGCAGCATGCGTTTGACGGCAAAGCGCAGCCAGTCGACCTGGGCGATGGCCGAGAGCGGCACATATTGGTAGTGGACGCCGCTATTTTTCTGCAAGTGGCGGCGGATCAGATCGCGAATCCGCATGTTCTTGATACCGAACGGCTCGCTTTCCGGCACCCGGAATGAAGTGCGTAGACCCGGGATGCAGTACAAGATATAGCGCAAGGGATTGATGCGCGACATAGACCAACCGTCCAGGAATACCGGTGGCGACAGCAGAATTAATTGCCCGTTGGCGATACGTTCCCGAGCGGCCAGCATCAGTGCAAGTAGTGCGCCCATGGAAATGCCGGCGATATCGACGCGCGCGTAACGGGTCGAAAGCTCGCGATAAGTACGGCTAAGGAGTCGCATGTAGTCGCGTAAATTCACGCCGCACAGTTGATCGGGGCGTGAGCCATGGCCGGGGAGTGACGGCACAAACACGTCGTAGCCGGACTGCGCCAATTGCTTATCCAGCGAGCCGAAATCATGACGCGTTCCGCCCAGGCCGTGAATCATCAGGACGGCGTGAGGTAGACGGGTCGAAGACCGGATGGACATCGCAGCGGCGCTTTAGAAGGATTGAGGAAGCTGCAATATAGCGGCTTCGCGCACGCGAGACTGTCGAGTTTGGCGGGAGAATTGTGGAGTTTTGTAGCGTTTATTCCCAGACGCTCTTGCTGAATTGATATCCTTTGCCGCGTATCGTCTTGATGCACTGCGGGTTGTCTGCATCGTCGTGCAGTTTGCGGCGCAGCTTTGAAATGCCGCCGTCGATGGTGCGGTCGATGCCGTCGAAGCTGATGCCGCGCAATTGACGCAGCAACTCATCGCGGCTCACCACTTCGCCTGCGCAACGCACCAGCGCCCAAAGCAAGTCGAATTCGGCCGAGGTCAATTCCGGCGTACTGCCGTCCGGGAGTTTGACGGTACGGCTGGCGCGGCTGATGCTAAAGGCGCCGAAAGCGTAACTCTCCGGCTCGCCCAGCGCCTCTGCATTACGTCCGGGCAAACGCCGTAGCAGCGCTTTGACATGCGCCAGCAGGACGCGAGGCTCCACTGGCTTGTGCAGGTAATCATCGGCGCCGAACTCCAGGCCGAGTACTTCGTCGAAATCTTCGTCGCGAGCGGTCACCATAATAATGGCTCCCGTGAAATGCTCGCGCGCTTCGCGGCAAATTTGAAAACCGTCTTTGCCGGGGAGATTGACGTCAAGAATCACAAGGTCGGGCTGGCGCTTCAGGATGGTCGGGACTGCATCGTTGCCGTTCAGGACCACGTCGACTTCATAGTCATGCTTGCGCAGATAGCCCGCGATCAGTGCGGAAAGCCGATTATCGTCCTCAACGAGCAGAATCCGGAAGAGCATTTTTCGAGTGATATGTTGATGCTTGCTGGTTTTAACTCAGTGGGCGCATGTGCCATACCGGCATGCAACCCCATATGGTGGCCTGGTGTCGCACGAAAACGCAAGCTGCCAGGAATGATACCGCCAACCGGCAAATTCGTTCGTGTCCGCCAAGATACACTGTTTTAGGCGCTTCCAGGGTTATCGGGCCGAGGTGCTTGTTACAAGAGATAAAGCGCGCGCCCCCATCTGCTTGTCGACAAAACTCGACAATTCTCGTCCCAACTCGACACTTGCCGCGCATTGAGCTGGCTAAGCTGTGTCCAGCTACCAATCCTATCAGGCTCCGATCGTACCGATGAAGCGGAGCGAGTAGGTGTTTCTTGGTGAGTACCAGCTTGAGTTCGCGGGCAGATGCAGTGGCGGCCCGCGTTCTTGCAGCAAGCCACGCGGAGAATCTCAAATGATACAGATACGCGAAATCGGCATTTATCGCCAAGGGCGGGTGACAGCATGATGGCCAACGTAATTGGCGCACTGACTGGTCGCTCGCGCCGCTTCGACGGTTTTGCCAGCTCGCTTGAGTTGATGCACCGAGCTGCATTCTCCTTATATCCGCAACAAACCGCTTTTCATCGCTGGAGACGCTTGCGTTTCTATTTGCGCTCGGCTGTAACCTGGGACATCACCGTGACCTGGCTGCGTCGGTGCTCGAGCGCGATGTTCCATGATATCGCTCAGCGGCATGCAACGATTCTGGAGCGCATGCATCGTCCATTTCTATACAAAAAACTGGGTCCGCGCGGTCGGCTGGCGGTGAGCCTCGATCACTATGAGATTGCCCTGCAGCGTGCCCCACACTTGGCCAGGCGCATTGTCGGCGAGGGCCATGTCCCCATCGCCAGCTTTGCAACCGGCAGCGAGCGTTGGTGGATCTCGCTGGAAGCGGACATGCAATTCCAGAACGAAGGCGATTGGACCTTGGCGATCCGGGACGAAGGCGGGCGGCGGCTGGTGTCGTGTACCTTCAGTTTTATTTATCCTCGTGGCAAAGCGGGCGGTGCACGCCTCTGCATCGGCTGTGTCCAAGGACCGGACACGCGTATCAACGGCCGTGAAATGTTTCGTGCCTTGACGAAAAACTGGCACGGTTTGCGTCCCAAGATTTTTGTGGTCTATCTCGCGCAATGCGTAGCGGAGGCATTGCAGATAGACGAAACCTTGATCGTGTCGAATCGAACTCATGTCTATGCCAGCTGGCGCTATTTTTTGCGTAAACAGCGGATTTCAGCGGACTACGACGCCTTATCTCGTGAGTGCGGCGCGGTCGCTCAGCGAGACGGCTGGTTTGTGCTGGGGACCCAGGCATCGCTCGCTCCCGCCGAGGGCAGTGGCAGAACCAAGAGCGGCCCGCGTAAAAAACGCAATGCACTGCGCACGAATCTCGCGGTCCAGATCATGGAAAGTATTGAGGCGCTGGGTTAAAGCGTCGCGGCTATCCGATGCATCAAGGCTTCGATTTCCTGAGCTCTTTGTGAAGCTTGCCGGCTTGCTTTATCCTTTGCCTACTCGTGCCATGCGAGTATGTGCCGGCTGTTGGCCGAGGTTGCTGTCAAGATAGGTTCTTATCCGATCGGCACTCGGTTTTCCGGGTGCCGATCAGTTGTATGTCAGGCGCCAGGCGCAAATTCCCCCTCCTCTTCATTGCCCAAACTTCATTTTCTCGGCTCCGGGAAGATGCTTTGCGCCGGCTCAGCTTTTGGTTAAATTAATCGCTTCAAAGCGGCGCGGTGATTGACGCCAGGTATCCTTAGGCGTATGCCTATAGGCTTGACTCATTCAATGCACCGACTTGCTCCAGTCATGCAAGAAGCGGTGCGTTCATTTCCAAGCGAAGCGAAAAATGATGCACGAATCACACTGTGGGATATTGCATGTGAGTTGCCTGCGAGTCATGCCGGGGCCACGCGCATGATCCGGCCGTTGCGTCCCAGGCGTATCGGCCTGGCTCTGGGTGGCGGCGCGGCGCGAGGCTGGGCGCATATCGGAGCGATCCGCGCGCTACAGGACGCGGGTATCAAGCCCGATGTCATCTGCGGCACCTCGATCGGTGCGCTGGTCGGTGCAGTTTATGCAAACGGCGATCTCGATTGGCTGGAGCATTGGGTGTCGCGCTTGACCTGGAAGACGGTGGTCAGACTCCTTGATCTGCGCTTTTCCGGTGGTTTGCTGGGCGGTAGGAAAGTCATTCAGGTCTTTGCCGAGCGCTTCGCGGGCCGCGATATCGGCCAATTGCAATTACCTTACGCGGCAGTTGCCACCGAGCTGGATAGCGGCCGGGAGATTTGGTTGCAGGAGGGGAGCGTGGTCGATGCGGTACGCGCATCGATCGCCATTCCGGGAATTTTTACGCCGCTTAGATATGACGGCGCCTGGCTGGTCGACGGCGGTTTGTGCAATCCGGTACCGGTTTCGGTGGCGCGTGCGATGCGTGCCGATTGCGTGATTGCAATTGACCTCAATAACGATCTGCTTAACGGCCGCGATTTTGGCGGACAGATGTTTGCGCCGAATGGACATTCGCTTACAGCTTCCGCGTCGAGTGGGTTGCCAATCTCCTCTCTCGAACCTGAAACCTCCGCGCCATCACCCAGCTTGCGGCGCAACGGCAAGCCATGGCCTAGCTGGCTGGAGCCGAATCCGGCTTTTACCGGCGACGTGCATACCCCTCCTGTGCCGAGTGCCCGCGCACCGGCGGTGTTGACCTCGATTGCGCAAAGCATCGACATCATGCAAGTCAGAATCACACGTAGCCGTCTGGCCGGCGAACCGGCCGATATCTTGATACAGCCGCGACTCGGCGGCATGAGCATTTTCGATTTTCATCGAGCCGAGCCGGCGATTGCCGAGGGACGGGCTGCGGTCGAACGCATGATGCCGGCGATTCGTAGCTGCCTGGGGATGGATTGAACTGCATCAAGCGCAAGGTTGTTGAATGTGTTCTGCGATTGGGTAATAGTGATGGTTTAATATAGGCCTTGGCGAGAAGTCTGGAGGCTCAGGTCGGCGACTGACGCCGATGCGCGATAACACCATTCAGCGCTTGGAAAATATTTTGAAATTATCAAATCGCAGACCGAATCAATGTGCGGCACCGCGAATCTCCATATCCATGGTCGTGTGTGCATCATGTCTGTTACGTATTTGAATGCTTACGATGCCTATCTTTCCGGGGTTTTTAAAGCAAACATCGCAATGGCTGAATCATCCCCGGAAAATTGCCGGAGTTCTGGCTTTACCCGCACTGTGCGCGCTGTTATGCGTTTTATTTTGGGTATTCACCCTGCATAAGCTTGACGATAAGCGCCGCGATGCCATTTCCTCTGCACAGAACAAAGTCACATTCCTGGCGGCCGACTATGCAAGTTTCCTGACTCGCTCACTCCAGAAAGCCGACCAGTTCCTGCTATTGATTCGTTTTGAAGAACAACGCGGCCCGCTTAATCTACTGGGAGCATCGAAGGTTGGTGTGTTTGAGGCGGAGCAGAAGGTCAATGTTTTTGTGCTCGACAAAAATGGTTTTGCAAAAGATGCCAGCTTCCCGTGGCCCAAAACCAATTTCAGTTATCGCGAGCATTTTCAATTTCATCTGCATCATCCCGAAGATACCCTGCACATCAGCGCGCCCCTGATCGGCATCAATGCCGGCGGCACCAGGCCGGTGGTGGTGCAATTGACCCGCCGTATAGCTGCGGCCGACGGTAGTTTCGAAGGCGTCGCCGGCGTGTCATTGCAGGTCTCGTACTTCGATCCGTCGGGAACGGTATCGATTCAACAAGCGGGTGACTTTACCGCGGTGATCGGACGTGACGGCGTATTGCGTGCGGCACGTATCAGTACCCACGATATCAATCCCCTTGAGTCGGGTTTCGCCCGCGCGCCGGCGTTTGTCGGCGATGCCGGAGTGGGCGTATTGCAGGGCGCGCAGTGGATGCCCGATCATCAGGCGAGGATCTACGCCTGGAAGGCGCTCGACGGCCTGCCGCTGGTCGCCGTGGTGGGCTCCGCCGAGCAAAATTATTTGGGCGACTACGATCGCTTTGCCGCCGGGCAAATCGAATATGCGCGCTGGATCAGTATTTTGTTGGCAATAGTGGCGGTAATCGGCACGGCACTGGTGATCCAGACGCTGATCCGCAGGCAGCGGGAAGAGTTGAGCCGGACGGCTTATCGGATCGCCACCGACGGCGGGAAAGATGGTTTCTATATGTTTTATCCCATCTACGACCGGGAGCACAATTTAATCGATGTGAAATTACAGGATTGCAATGCAAAAGGCGCCGCCATGATGGGTGCGCAGCGGCAGAGCTTGCTGGGGCAGCGATGGTCGGAGTTCTGGCCTGGACAGGCGCTTGCCGAAATCCTGGAGATTTACAAGGAAGCCGAACGTCGCGAGTTTTTCGAGTCGGTTTCCGAATTACCACGAGGTACGCCGTTTCTTGAAGAAATCCGCTGGATACGCCGGCGCATTGTGCGTACAGGCGAGCTATTTGCTGTGGCGATCGCCGACGTGACCGATGAGGTTAATTTGCGCGAAGGTTTGGTGCGGCTGGCAAATCACGACCTATTGACGAATTTGCGAAACCGCAATTGGCTGATCAACACCTTGCCGTATTTGCTTGAGCAAGCCCGGCGTGAGTCCACTCAGTTGGCAATCCTGTTTGTCGATTTTGATCGCTTCAAGCGCATCAACGATTCGATGGGGCACGCGGTCGGCGATGAGTTGCTTAAAGCTGCCGCGCTACGGATGACAGGCTCGATAGGCGAAGGCGATGAAGCCGTGCACCTTTCCAGCGACCAATTTGCGATTGTTTTGCAGTCGGTCGAGCATCAGGATCAGGTGCGCCTTATCGTGGAGCGCTTGCAGGCAGCCATCGCGCAGCCGTTTAATTTGTCGAGAGGTGTGTTCAACGTCAGTGTGTCGGTCGGCATCAGCATGTACCCGCGAGATGGCATCGACGCCGATACCTTGATGCGCGAAGCAGATGCCGCGATGTTCGATTCGAAAGCCGGTGGACGCGGGCAGTACCGTTTCTTCGAGGCACGCCTCTATGATTTGATTAAAACCCGAGTGGCGACGGAGCGTGCTCTGGAGGAGGGCTTGGCGCGAGAGGAGTTATTGCTTAACTACCAAGCGCGGATTTCGGCGACCACAGGCCAATTACTTGGCTTTGAAGCCTTGGTACGTTGGAATTCCCCTGAGCGAGGTTTAGTGCCGCCCGGCGAGTTTATTCCATTAGCGGAAGAGTCCGGTTTGATCCTTCCTATCGGTAATTGGGTGATCGACAGGACATGTCGTCAACTGGCAGCGTGGCGCGATAAGTTCGACCTTATCGTACCGGTTTCGGTGAATGTATCGGCACAGCAATTTGCCCATTCCGACGTCAAAGCCATTGTCGCGGCAGCGATTGCGCATTACCGTCTCCCGCCTCATCTGATTGAATTGGAGATTACCGAGTCGACCATGCTCGGACAGGATCAGCGGGTGTACCAGGATCTCGCTGCGATACGCGAGGTCGGAATAAAAATTCTGGTCGACGATTTTGGCACCGGCTATTCGTCGTTATCGCAGTTGCAACGCCTTGAGCTTGATGTACTAAAGATCGATCGCTCATTTATCGCCGGGCTGGATTATTTGGGCGAAAGTGAAATTATTGTCGCGGCCATCATTTCGATGGCGCATGCGCTGGAAATGACCGTGGTGGCCGAAGGTGTCGAGAAGGTCGAGCAGTTACGAATTCTGCAAAGACTCGGATGCGATGAGATTCAGGGGTATTTGTTCGCGCGCCCGATGGCGGCTGAGCAGGCCGAAGCGTTTCTACATGACCCCTGGTGTTGTGCCTCCATGACGGCACTGCCTTTGATCGCCGACTCGGCTGCCCAGGCATAACCCTGTCCATGCGTTAGATGGCGCAGTTCCCGATCGTCAATGCCCGCAACGCGTTGCGGGTTTTTTATGGAATTTTTTCGGGTTTGCCCTGGGCACCGCTTACTTCGGATGTGGATCGGATTCTCCTGCGCCGTCAGTCCTATCGATGGGGAAACCGTCTTATTTTGAGATGCCGGGGCACTTGCTCTGGGCCGCAATGGCAGACTATGTTTGCGAAATGTCGAAAAATTTGTACGAGTCGGAGTCGACCCAGGAGTTGGTTTTTTTGAGGGTCAAGTGTAAATTTTTTGCGTTGCAAGAGTTATTTAATCTCAAGGATAGCGAAATTAAATCGAATGAATGCGAATGGCGATCGACGCGAATGTAAGATATATCGGGGGATTGTCTAATACATTCTGATGTTTTTTTTGTGTAGCATTCCTTATCGGATAGCGGGGTGTAGATGCGTTATTTCCTGTTCGGCCGAGATTGGATATGAGATTGGAGCTGACTACTTAGTTATCTTGCATATCATGTTTGGAATGTTACTCATTATTACTCGCGTGTGTTCAAGCTGTTTGTACAGGCGGAAATGATACGGTTTATGGAACTAATTATCTTTTCAGTTTCAGATATATCGATAGTTTTTCGCTCGTGGAATAGATTTAGGTACAATTAGCGGGGATACAAAGCCCAGGTTGTTTAAATAACTCCTGTATTGCGAGGAATCTATGAATGTTTCGACGCTGGAGCAGGGAAATCATGCGCTACAAGCGCATCTGGCCGCCGGTTTGGCCGATAGCGCGGTATTGCAGCAAGCTTTGTCCGGGAGCCTGGATGAAGCCATTTCACTGTTAAGAGAGGTGCCGCAACTCGATGTTCTATTGGACTTAAACGAAGCATTTCCCGCACAGTTTTCCCGCAAGGTAGCGGATGCCTTGCGGATGGCGTTCGAGCATCGCGATGCGATAGCCTTACGCGAGGTGCACCGGTCACTGTTTCTATTGTATGAACTTCATGTTGCCGACCCCGGTCAGATCCGCTGTGCCAATCAATTCAATGGCTTGTTGAATAGTGTGCGCACCAGCATCGAACGGGCATGGCTGGAAGCCGAAGCCAAGCAAGCGCCTGATTTGGGGCAGCCGGCCACGGCCGCCGAGCTGGTTGCAGCGCTCAAGAGAATCTGGGCCGAGCATCCTGTATCGTCGCATCCGATCTTTGATTTCCTCGAGCGCGATGCTAGCTACGAGCAGATCGTGATGTTTTTTAAGAGTGACAGCGCGCTCAATATCCGCTTTTTCGATTTGATTGTGTTGTCGCTGGTTGGCTCCCAGGAAGAAGTGCGTAAAGAACTCGCGCAAAATTTTTGGGACGAAGCGGGACGAGGTGAACCGGGACGCAGCCATGTCAGCCTTTTCCGGCATCTACTGGATACGGTCGGCATCGGCCAGGCGGACGACGACCATGCGTCGGTGCTCGATTGGCAGGGGCTCGCGGGCTACAACCTGTTTATGCTGAGTTGTCTTAACCGTCAGCACTATTTCAAGTCCTTGGGTGTGATGTCGATGACCGAGTTGCTTGATCCGTCGCAATACGAAAAACTGGCGCGCGGCTGTCGGCGGGTTGGTTTGGGTGTCGGCAAGGAAATGGACTACTACGACGAGCACATCACCATCGACGTGGTGCACGGTGAAGGATGGCTGGCCAATGTGATCGTTCCGGTAGTCGAAAGAACGCCATCCGCGATGTTGGAGATTTTGAAGGGCGCGTACCTCAGATTGTCGACTTGCCAGAATTATTACGACGATCTGTATGGAAAGCTGGCATTGATCTCATAACTTTTCGGCGTGCAAAGCTCGAATAATTTTGGGTAACAATGGGTAGCGCCAGTTCGGGTGAGATGGGCATTTTGTTTTTTAATATAGCTGGGGCTGGCGCTCCATAAAAAGTAAGGCGAAGCATCAGATGGAAGATAAGCGTAAAGCGGTACTGGACACGGCAACCGACCTGTTCTCGGAGAATGGCTACCACGCCGTGGGTATTGACCGCATCATTGCCGAGTCCGGCGTGGCCAAGATGACCATGTATCGGCATTTTCCCTCCAAGAGTTTTCTGGTGGTTGAGGTGCTGAAGGAGCGCACCCGGGTTTGCCAAGAATCCCTGGCGGAGTATGTCGCGGATATCGACGATCCAGAAGCAAGGCTTAAGGCAGTATTTCGTTGGCATGACCAATGGTTCCGTTCACCGTCGTTTACCGGCTGCATGTTTGCGCACGCGGCGTCCGAGTTCAATGACAAAGCCAGTGAGATTCATCAGGTCTCGGTTGAGCAGAAGTTGCAGTTGACGGCGTTCCTGCGCGACATCCTTAAACAACTGCTGAGTACTCGCAAGGCGAATGAGTTGGCGCGGGTGTATATCATGTTGCTCGATGGCGCCACGTTGATGGCCCAGATCTGCGGCCGCAAGACCGCTGCAACGGAAGCTTGGGACGCGGCCAAGAAATTGCTGGCTGTAGCGCTGGCCGAAGGCTAAAACCCCGGCGTATACCAGGATCGCCCATATCGGTTATGGGTTCGAATTTATAAGTTCGTTGTCCTATTTATGTGGGTGGACGGGTGCGCATCCTTTGCGTACGTGTCCGTTGCCCACTGTCAGATTGATTTCAATGTGACTGAAAGTCACAAGAGGGACGTGAAAATATCGATTCTTGGAGTCGGGGCGGCGCTGTATTATTTCTCGGAAATCATTATTTCCCATACATCGCCAGCCAATTGCAGCGCAAGCTTGATCGCGCCATAGCATGCTGACCTAGAGAGTCGTTGTGATGAATCCACAAAACCCCCAGTCTTCACCACAAGGCGCAAGCCCAGACCGCAGTGAGCTTGCTTGCGGCACGGACGAATCCCGGCAACTGCATACACCTACGACGCGCGAGTTGTTTTTGGGTTTTCTCTTTCTGGGCTTGATCGGTTTTGGCGGTGTACTGCCGTTGGCACGCCGGATGATTGTCGAGGAGCGCCGCTGGCTTTCCGGTGACGATTTCACTGAGATGCTGGGGCTGTGCCAATTTCTGCCCGGCGGCAATATTATCAATTTGTCGGTGGCCATCGGCTTGCAGTTCCGCGGCATTGCCGGTGCATTTGCCTCCATCATGGGTTTGATTGCTGCGCCCTCGGTGATTGTGATTGCGCTTGGCGTGATCTATCAACGTTTCAACGATAGTTATATTCAACATCTATTCGGCGGCCTGGCGGCGGCCGCGGCCGGACTGCTGGTCGCAACCGCACTCAAGATGGCCATGCCGATTCGCCGCAAACCGCTGGCGATCGCGATTGCCTCGCTGTTCTTTATCGCGATTGCGGTGCTGCGTTTGCCCCTATTGCCGACCATGGCGGTATTAGTCCCCCTGAGCATTTTCGTCACCTGGAGGTGGATCGCATGATCGCCACGCTGCTTGCACTTGCCGCGATATTCGCCGAACTTTCCCTGTTGGCTTTTGGCGGGGGGAATACGATTTTGCCGGAGATGCAACGCCAGGTGGTCGAGCTCCATCACTGGATGACGGCGCAAGACTTCAGCGCCATGTTTGCCTTGTCTCAAGCGGCGCCAGGTCCGAATTTAATGATTGTGACGCTGATTGGCTGGCGTGTTGCGGGCTGGGCCGGGGTGCTGGTGACTACACTGGCGAAATTTGGGCCGTCGTCGATACTCACCGGGATTTCCTTGCATGCCTGGCGGCGTTTCAAAGATGCACCATGGCGGCGTATCGTACAAACCGGGCTGGTACCGATGACGGTAGGGCTGGTCAGTGCGAGTGCCTGGCTAATTACGCGAGCCTCGGATCCTGTGTGGAGCCTGGGCGTGATTACCGCTGTATGTGCCTTGGTCACCTTCAAAACCCGGGTACATCCATTGTGGGTACTGGCGGGAGGCGCGCTGGTCGGCTTGAGCGGTATAGGTCAGTTCTAAGGCCATGACATCTGTCCTTCTGTCGCGCATCAGGGCACAATCTGCGTATTTCCAAGCACATGCGGTTCTTGGCGATGTGGATAGTCCCTGGAGGGACAGGTATGGAACGATTGGAAGACCTGCTGGTTTTTGTACACACGGCCGATAACGCCAGCCTGTCGGCCGCGGCACGCGAACTGGATATCACGCCAGCCGTCGCAAGTAGCGCGCTCAAACGGCTGGAGACGGCGCTGGAGACGCGCCTGCTGGTTCGCTCCACGCGTAGTTTGCGGCTGACGCCGGATGGCGAGCGCTATCTGGCATTTGCCCGCAAGGCGCTCGCCGAATTGAGCGCGGGCAAGGCCGCCATTGCACAGGAAAAAAATCTGATCGGCGGTAATCTCTCGCTATCGATTCCTTCCGATCTCGGGCGCCATATCCTGATGCCCTGGCTGGATGAATTTCAGGCCATGCATCCCCAAGTGCGCTTGCAAATCAGGATCGGCGATCGGCTGGCCAATATGTTCCGGCAGACCGTCGACGTGGTGATCCGCTATGGCAAGCCGGCCGATTCGAGCTTGGTGGCGTTGCCGCTGGCGCCCGACAATCGACGCGTGTTGTGCGGCGCGCCGTCCTATTTTACGCAGCGAGGTAAACCCGTCGTTCCCGATGACCTGCTCGGGCACAATTGCTTATGCTTCATGCTTGGCGACTCAATCTACAAGGACTGGCGGTTTGGTGTCGGCGATGCGGCGCAGACGGTTTCCGTGCATGGGGATCGGATCAGCGACGATGCTGAGTTGGTACATCGTTGGGCGCTTCAGGGGCTGGGTCTGACATATAAATCCCGACTCGATGTGCTGCCGGATTTGCGCGCCAAAAGACTGATCGGTGTCCTGACGAATTACACCACCGAAACCTATCCGCTTTACCTGTTATGCCCGCATCGGCTGATGATCTCGCCCACGGTGAATACACTTAAAGTCTTTCTGAGCGAGAAGATCGCAGCCTTGCTGAGTTCCGTTTAGACTTTCATGCTTGATGCCCCGGTGTGCCGGCGTCTGTCGCGGCACACCGAGAGGCGCAAATACTCAGAAACCTTCCAGCACGATCTTGCCTTTCGCGCGATTGCTCTCGAGCAGAGCATGAGCGCGTTTCAGATTGCTGGCATTGATTATCCCGAAGTGTTCGCTCATGGTGCTCTTCAGTTTGCCCGCATCGACCAAAGCGGCCACCTGTTCCAATAATTCATGCTGTTTGATCTGATCGTCGGTGTCGTACATCGAGCGCGTAAACATGAATTCCCAATGAAGCGAAACACTTTTTCGCTTCAGAAGATTGACGTTGAGCGACTCGGGATCGTCGATCAAAGCCACGCGACCCTGCGGCTTGATGACTTCCGCAATGTGCTGAAAATGCCGCTCGCTCTGATTCAGGCTGGCGATATAGTCGACTGACGGAATGCCTATGCGCTTCAGTTCCTCGGTAAGAGGTTGTGAGTGATCGATAACATGGTGAGCGCCGAGTTCGCGTAGCCATGACTGAGTTTCGGGTCGAGATGCGGTGCCGATAATCGTCACCCCGGTGAGTTGGCGCGCCAGTTGCAGCAGGATCGAACCCACACCGCCGGCGGCGCCGATAATCAACAATGTCGCGCTACTTGCTTGGCTATCCTGTGCAATCTGCAAGCGCTCGAACAATAGCTCCCAGGCGGTGATGGCCGTCAACGGCAAGGCTGCCGCGGCGGCAAAATCGATCTGCTTGGGCATATGCCCGACAATGCGTTCGTCGACGGCATGCAATTCGCTGTTGGTGCCGGGGCGTGTCAGCGAACCCGCATACCAGACGCGTTCGCCGGGTTTGAACAGGGTTACCTCGGGTCCGACACTGCGCACGATACCGGCGGCATCCCAGCCTAAAACCTTGGGTATGCCGTCCACAGGTGCGACACCGGCGCGGACTTTGATGTCGACCGGATTGACTGAAATAGCCCGGACTTCGACGATCAGGTCGCGCCCCTGAGGCGTTGGTTCCGGTAATTCGATATCAATCAATGAATCGGCTTCTGCGATCGGCAGGGGCTTGCGGTAAGCAATGGCTTTCATAGTGTTATTCCGTAGGATGTGCTTGGCTTGCCCGGATAATGGTTGATTGCGAGCCACGGAAACACCCCCGCGCGGTGATTTCACTTTCAAGCAAAACACGAAAATCGTCGGCGGTTCTACTACATCTGCGCGGCCATAAAAAAGGGGCCATCGGTGGATGGCCCCTGCTTCACTGCGCTAACAGCACGGCGATGCTATCCGGTCTCAGGCCGGGAGTGCTCCTCGGCCGATATCCGACAAGTTACCCGAAATTTCCTGGGCATAGCGTGGTGCTGCATCGCCACAGGTAATGTGGAAGGTGTCGTGAGACACCCATGCCACATTCAACTCGGACAGGCGCTGACGATCGACGGCAGCGGGATCGCGCACCACCACACGCAAGCGCGTGCCGGCGACAGCATCCAGGCTGGCCACATTGGTGGCGCCGCCGAATACGGCGACCCAGCGTGCCGGATTCGGGTCCAGCGGGCCGGCTGCGCCTGCGTGCTGCGAGACTGCCGCTGCGGGGCGGGCGGGTGCGCCACTGATCGCCGTACGCATTTCGTCGGCGATCATATCGGCTTGCGGGCCGATAATCACCTGGAGTGTGGTTGCGCCTTGCTTGATGACACCCAAGGCTCCAGCCGTTTTCAGGGCGCTTTCGGAAACGTGGGACATATCGAACACTGAGAGACGCAAGCGTGTCGTACAGGCATCGACCAGATTCAAATTACCGGCACCACCCAGTGCTGCAATGTAGTTCTGGGCACGTGGGGCGCTCGCCGTTTTGGTGAGCGGTACCAGGGCTGGCTGCACGCCGCCCGTGCTATGCGTTTCGGCGGTTTCCGTATCCGCGATGGGTTCGCGACCCGGGGTTGCCATATTGAATTTGCGGATAAAGAAGCGGAACAGGCCGTAATACACCAAGGCATAGGTGACACCGATGGGCAAAGCCAACCAACCTTTGGTCGACAAACCATACGACAGTACATAGTCGATGGCGCCTGCCGAGAAGGTAAAGCCCAGGTGTATGCCCAAGGCCTGACAGATCGCGAGCGACAAGCCGGTTAGCACGGCATGTATCGCATACAGTGCCGGCGCCAGGAACATAAACGCGAATTCGATAGGCTCGGTTACACCGGTCAGGAAGGACGTGAGTGCCATCGAGAACAGCAGGCCGCCGACCATTGCACGCCGCTCTTTCGGGGCTTCGTGATACATCGCCAGACAGGCTGCCGGCAGACCGAACATCATGATCGGGAAGAAACCCGTCATAAAGCCGCCGGCGGTCGGGTCGCCCGCGAAGAAGCGATGCAAATCGCCCGTTACGGCAGCGCCGCCGGCCGGTGTGTAGGTGCCGAACACGAACCAGGCGAGGGAGTTGAGGATGTGATGCAGGCCCGTGACCAGCAGCAAGCGATTCAGTACCCCAAATACGAATACACCAAGCGCGCCCGCCGTCGTCAGCCAGTTACCGGCTACGTCGATGGCGCTCTGGATCGGTTGCCAGCCATAGCCGAACAAGATGCCCAGGAATAAGCAGACCACGCCCGTGACAATCGGCACAAAGCGCTTACCTCCGAAGAAAGCGAGGTAGTCGGGCAGCTTGATATCTTTGTAGCGGTTGTATAGGCCGCCCGCCACCATCCCGGCGATAATCCCCGAGAGCACGCCCATATTGAGCTTGTCGTCGATGGTTTTCATCACGGCAATCTCGACCAGGTAACCGATCGCGCCTGCCAGTGCCGCCACGCCGTTATTGTCTTTCGCAAAACCTACCGCTACACCGATGGCAAACAGCAAAGCCAGATTCGAAAAAATGGCATCGCCGGCATTCGCCACCATCTTGATGTTCAACACGTCGGGTTGACCGAGTCGCAATAATAGTCCGGCTACCGGCAGCACTGCGATCGGCAGCATCAATGCTCGACCTAGGCGCTGCATTTTTGCAAATGGATTCATGTCCATGAACTCCTCCTGTGTCGACCGGAGTCGGCACCTTAGTGCTTACTCCGGTCCCATGCCCGTCATTGGGTTTTTTTTGCTTTAGTTTGATTGCGATTGCTGTCGTCAAATGACTCTTAAGTACGCGCCTCCATGATGCACACTTAATCCAACGGCCAGGTTTCGCGGCTTGCTGCTCTTACCGCCTGTGCCGATTCCAATGTCAGGATTTCCTGAGCACGTCGGCGACACAGTTGATAATCTAGATTGCGTACCCGTGCTTTAATGCCGGGCACGGATACCGGGTCCACCGAGAGCTCGGTCACGCCAAGCCCGACCAACAACGGTACGGCCAGCGGGTCGCCGGCTAAGGCACCGCATACGCCCAGCCATTTGCCGTGCTTTTCGGCGCCGGCTGCTGTCATGGCGATCAGCCGCAGGACGGCGGGATGCAGACCATCGGCCATTGCTGCCAGTTCGGGTTGGCAACGGTCGATCGCCAGGGTGTATTGGGTCAAGTCATTGGTGCCGATGGAAAGAAAGTCGGCATGCTGCGCCAATTGATCGGCCAGCAAGGCGGCCGACGGGACTTCTATCATGACGCCGACTTCGATGGCAGAGACGCGCCCCGCATCGTGCGCCATTTGGTTGATGCGCGCCCGCAGACGTATCAGCTCGGCCACATCGGTTACCATCGGCAGCAAAATCCGCACCCGGCCAAATGGTTTGACGGCCAGCATGCCGCGCAATTGATCGTCGAGCAGATCCGGGCGCAGCTGAGCCAGCCTGATACCGCGCAAGCCCAATGCCGGATTCGGTTCGGGTGGCAGGCTGATGTAATCGACTTCCTTGTCGCCGCCGACATCGAGCGTGCGGATAATGGCCGTGCGTCCGGCCAGTGCATCCACGATGGCTTGGTAGCTCTGCGTATGCTCGACCACACTGGGTGCCTGCGCGCGATGGATAAACAGCAGTTCGGTGCGCAGCAGGCCGATGGCATCGGCGCCGTTTTCGACGGCGGTGCCGGCATCGGCCAAGGTGGCGATATTGGCGGCTACTTCAATGGCGCGGCCGTCCTGCGTAGCTGCGGCCAATTTTGATGTTTGCCGGTTGAAGGCGCGTACTTCATCGAGCCGGCGCCGCTCTGCTCTAGCTGCGGTTAGCGCTGCCGCATCGGGGGCATAGGCGAGTGTGCCGGCGCTGGCATCAACGATGACTTCACGGCCCTCGGGAATATTCAGCAAGGCGTCGCCAACTGCAACCAAGGCGGGAATGCCCAGTTGCCGCGCGATGATCGCCGCATGCGAGGTGGCGCCGCCGCGTGCCATCAGCAATGCCGTGACCCGGCTTTGATCGAGTTCGGATAAGTCGGATGGCGTAAATTCGTCGGCGGCAAGTACCGCCTGATCAGGCAGTGCGCGGTGGTTTGCGCCGTTGCCGGAATGTCCCAGGGCACGCAGGACGCGTTTTTCCAGATC
>Ga0302233_10001344_pt1 | contig 17088 bp, 12 predicted proteins | sample II_Palsa_N3_1_FD_193516 | JGI IMG/M metagenome (GOLD analysis project Ga0302233, IMG submission 193516) | Peat permafrost microbial communities from Stordalen Mire near Abisko, Sweden - II_Palsa_N3_1 | ecosystem: Environmental > Terrestrial > Soil > Palsa > Peat permafrost | place: Sweden... | reverse complement strand
CACACCAATCCGTTGAATCACCCCCTCTTCCGCACGACTGGTACCGGTATAGAACATCAGCCACTTGCCCTGCGGCGAGCGCACGACCGAACCGGTCCACGTGGTGTAGTCATCCCAGGCCGACATCAGCGCGGGACGTAGCGCCGTGCCGACCTCGGTCCAATGCAGCAAATCCTCCGACACGGCATGACCGATCGACACATGCCAATGGCGTTGATTGGGATCGTCTAGCGACTTGGGCGCCTGCAGGAAAAAAAGGTGTGTCCGTGCGCCCTCCTGGACCATCCAGAAATCCCAAACCCAACGGTCCTCCAGACGGAAAGCCATGTCGTTCGCTCGCAAGAAGTCAGCGCCGGTTGCGCCGAAAAATACTACTCATAAAGTTAGTTAATTGCACGCAAACTGACTTATTTAGATCTCGATAACATGCCTTCGCACGCGGACGATTCCTTACCTACGGCAAATTTTCCCATTTATACAGGTCTTTTTGGAGACAGAACGACGTCAAATTGAGACTATTAGCTTGAGCGAGAGATTGTAAAAAATATGACACACAATGAGTGATAATCTCTGCAGCATCGATTTCTACACCGGCGGCCGCGCGAAACAGCTCGCGCATGATCGGCCGAAGGACGCCTTCTCCATCGGCCGCATTTTGACGTACGCGCCGCATTCGCTTTGAGGTTTTCTGAAAATGCTTGACAAGCTCCATCAGCCGCTTAGCCACCTCAATCTCAAGTTCGATGCGCATGGCAACGTGCTGCGCCATCCAGGCAATACGCTTATTTGCCACGTCCCGTTGTTCACACCGTTATCGGATGGCTTGGTCGAGGTGCGCGATCGGATCAAGGCCGGCCCGTTCGCCGATTGTGTGACCATGCTGCCGCCGGAGAGCTATCACATGACGGTGTTCGAAGGCGTGGTGGATCAGCCTCGATCGAGGGAGCAATGGCCAATCGAGTTGCCGCTGAATACCACTCTGGCCGAATGTACGCGCTTCATGGCGAGGCGATTGCGCGCCTTTGACCTTGGCGGCGAGCCATTTTTTCGCATGCGGATCGCCGAGGCTGCCGAGCAGAGAGGTATCGGCATGGTGACGCTGGTCCCAACTGATGCCGAGGAGGTACGCAAGATTCGTGACTTACGCGATCGCCTGTCGAAGTGCTTGGGTATCCACAGTCCTAACCATGATCATTATGTGTTTCATATAACGCTTTCCTATCTCATCAAACCGATGAGCCTGGAGGCGGTGAAGCAGGCTCTGGATTTCAACAGCACGCTTTATAGCGAGCTAGCAGAACACATCGGCACCATCACGCTGGGCGCGCCGGAGTTCTGTACGTTCAACGATATGCACTGCTTCGACAATCAGTTTTTGCTGCTGCGTCAGGAGCACCCCGCATGAAGTCCAGCGCTGGCGCACGCATCCTCGCTTGGGTGCTGTCGGCTTTAGTAGCCGCAGCCCCGGCGGCGACGTGTGCTGCAGCGGATTTTGACTTCTGGTATGCGCACGGCGGGATTTACGCGCAAGCCATCGAATCGATGTGCGCGAACTTCAATGCGGCATCACTGCAGGATCATGTTCACTGTTTCCCGCAAGGCACCTACGAACAGACCTTGCGCAAGACGGTGGCTGCCTATCGGGCCGGTCGCCAGCCAGCGCTCGTTGAAATCTACGATATCGGTAGCGCCGACATGCTGCTGAGTGGCGCCGTTTATCCGGTCGACACGCTGATGCAAGCCATGGGTCACCCCATCGATGCATCGGATTACCTCAAGGGTATTCGGCGGTTTTATGCAACAGAGAATGGACGTCTGCTCTCGCAGCCGTTCAGTGCATCGACGCTAGTGCTTTATGCCAATCGGCAAAAATTGACGGCAGTCGGTGTGGACCACCTCCCGCAAACTTGGGAAGCTTTCGAAGCGGCGATGGAAGCACTACACGCGCACGGAAAAAGTTGTCCTGCTGTGTCCGACTACACGCCATGGAAGATGCTTGAACAAATCAATGCCGTGCAGGGAGCGCCCATCGCAAGCGCCAATAACGGTCATGAAGGGCTTCAAGCACGTTATGAGTTTGCCGACGGCGTGCATCGGCGTTTCATGAATGACGTAGCCCGCTGGTACTCACGAGGGCTGCTCGTACCCGCGATCATGACGCGCGCCAACGACCAGACCTTGGCGTTTGCCGACGGCGAATGTGCGATGTCGGTCGATGCGACGGGTGCCTATGCCATCGTGAAAAAAGCGGGACTAGTCGATGCCGAAGTTGGCCTGCTTCCTGTCTACGCAGGTACCAAGCGTTACGGCACCACGATCGGCGGCTCATCGCTGTGGGTACTCAAAGGACAGAGTGCTTCTGTCTATCCGGCTGTAGCCAGGTTCCTCGCTTATTTACATGACCCTCGACAGCAACTCATGTTCGCTCGGCGCACGGGTTATCTGCCGCTGACCCACCAAGCAGAAGAAGTCCTTACCATCGCACCGGACGCAGAGCCCGATGCGATCCGTGTGGGACTCGCTTCCTTGGAACTGCCAGACAACGACTATAACGCCGGCATACGATTGGGTTTCACGTCCCTGTTCCGACTGATCTGGCAGGACGAGGTGCAGCGTGCTCTGGGCGGCAAAGAAACCATGGATGCTGCGCTGGAAAATGCCCAGGCACACGGCAATCGCCTGCTTGAACGTTTCCAGGCGACTTATATGGCTGCGCCGCAAGCAGAGGCTGGGCCATGAAGTCCAGTGCACGCTTCCATGGCCATTGGATCCCCTTGGCACTGGGTTTGCCACAACTCGCGCTGATCACCTTGTTCTTCTATTGGCCAACACTCAAAGCGTTCTGGTGGTCGTTGCACCTCGTGTGCCCCTTTGGCAACTGCTCGACGTTCGTTGGCCTGGGCAACTACACACGCGAACTCACAGACAGCAGTTTCTATGCGGCACTACGCACCACAGCCCTCTTCGCCGCGTTTGGCGTCAGCCTGTCCATAGTCGTTGCACTGTTCTTAGCTGCCATGGTGGAGCTACACCGTCGCACCGGCGGATTATTCCGCTACCTGCTTATCTGGCCTTATGCAGTGGCGGGCTCTGTATTGGGCGTCATTCTCAAAGTCGCCGCCAGTCCCAGCATCGGACCGCTGGGCTATCTCAATACGTTATGGCCTGGCTTCTGGCAGCCCTATCTCAACGGAACACAGTCCATGCTGATGGTCGTGTTCGCTTTTGCCTGGACGCAGATACCGTTCAACTTCATCGTTTTCGTGGCCGCGCTGCGAGCAATTCCTGCAGAGTATCTAGCCGCTGCCGCGATCGATGGCGCTGGGCCTGTACGCCGCTTTATCGATATCCAGTTGCCGATGCTCAAGCCGCAACTGTTCTTCCTGGCCACCATCAACCTGATCGAATCCTTCACCAACAGTTTCGCGATCGTCGACACGATGACGCAAGGCGGTCCCGGGGGGGCGACGAACATCTTGGCCTATAAGATTTACACGGATGGCTTCATTGGTCTGGATCTCTCGGGCTCTTCCGCCTTGTCGATGATGCTTATGCTGCTGGTGTTCGCGGCATGCTTCGTCCAGTTCTTTGTTTTCGAACGCCGCGCACGGCAGGATGGCTGAGCATGGTCGAACGTCACCCGCTATTGAAAACCACCATCTTGATCTTGCTGGTTGTGGGTTTGGTCTTTGCACTGGGCCCCATCTATCTCGCGTTGTGTTCGGCTTCGGTAACGAGCCGGCAGATTCTTGTTCATGGATTGGCTTTGCTGCCAGGCCGCCATCTCTGGGAAAACCTGCGTATCGTCCTGCGCGATGCGCACATCGGGACTATGCTTTTCAACAGCTGCGTGGTGTCGCTGATCGTCGTAACCGGCAAATTGGCATTGGCCTCTACCAGTGCTTTCGCCGCGGTGTATTTCCGCTCACGCATTCGGCATGTGGTGTTCTGGGGCACATTCGTCACACTGTTGTTACCGTTGGAAGTGCGCATCGTGCCGACTTACGCGGTGGCATCCGATCTGTTCGAGCCGCTTCGCAGGCTGATCGCTGCCGTTACCGGACTACATCTGTCGGTGTCGATAAATCTGCTCGACAGTTACGCGGGCCTCTCCTTGCCATTGATGGCCTCGGCTACCGGCACCTTCTTGTTCCGCCAGTTCTACCTCACCGTGCCGACCGAACTGTCGGAGGCTGCACGGATGGACGGTGCGGGCCCGATTCGCTTCTTCATCGACATCCTGTTACCGCTGTCCAAGGCCAATTTCGCAGCCCTTGGCACCATCGTTTTTCTTGGCACCTGGAAGGACTATATGTGGCCTCTCGTTGCGACCAGCCGGCCTGACATGCGCACCATTTCGCTGGGCATTGCCACGTTTCTGCCGACCGAGACCGGCCAGCCGCCGGAATGGAATCTGGTCATGGCGGCGGCGTTGATTGCACTTGCGCCGCCGCTGTTCGTGATGGGGGTGACGCAACGCTGGTTTGTACGCGGCGTGACGGGGATAGGCAAATGAGTGCTGCAGCGATTCGCGTCCAAGGGCTATCGAAGCGCTTTGGCAGCCGTCTGGTCATGAACGACCTCGACATTGATTTTGCTGCGGGGCAATTCACCGTTGTGCTGGGGCCTTCCGGTTGCGGCAAATCCACGCTGCTGCGGTCGATTGCTGGTCTGGAAGAGACCGATCGCGGCACGGTGCATATCGGCGGCGCCGACGTCACCCACATCCCGCCCCAGCACCGTGGTTGCGCGATGGTGTTTCAGAATTACGCGCTGTATCCGCACATGAGCGTGAGCGACAACATCGGCTATGCCCTCAAACTGGCCGGGCTGGATCGTAAAGAACGCGAGCGCCGCATCAGCGAGGCTGCCGAACTATTGGGACTTGGCGCGCTTCTGGATCGTCGCCCCGCTCAGCTCTCTGGCGGCCAACGCCAGCGGGTAGCTATCGGCCGTGCCATCGCGCGACGACAGCGTGTGCTGCTGTTTGACGAGCCGTTATCGAACCTCGATGCCAAATTGCGTCAAGAGATGCGCATCGAGCTACGCCGCCTGCATGATGAGATTGGTGCGACGACCATCTTCGTTACCCACGACCAGACCGAGGCGATGACATTGGCCGACCATATCGTGCTGCTGAATAACGGACTCGTCGAACAAGCGGGCACACCGATGGCGCTTTACCACCAGCCACGCACGACCTTTGTCGCTGGTTTCATTGGAACGCCCCCGATGAATCTGCTGACCGCGCGCCATGAAGGCCACGACATAGTCGTCGACGGCGGCGGCTGTTTCCCTGCCGCCATCAAGGCGAATTCATCGGCAGCCGTGATGATCGGTATCCGACCGGAAGCCATCGATCTCGATGATCCACGCGGCATGGCGGCCGTCGTAGAGGCAGCCGAAGACTTGGGGAGTCATCGGGTCATCTATGCTCGTATCGGACAGCAGCGTGTCCTGGTTACCTACAGCGGTACGCGCACTTATGTCCGGGGTGAAACACTCCGCCTGAGCTTTTCATCACAGGCCATCTGCTGTTTCGACGCTATCAGTGGCGAACGCATCGAACCATACAGCACCCGACCCGCTTCTTTTTTGGCAGAAGGATGTCAACCTTGATTGATTTATATGCGCGTCTGCAGGCTGCCATTACCCTTGTCGAGAAAGGCGGCGATATTGCTCGCCGCTATTTTTCCGAACGTGAACAACTGACAACCACGTACAAAGGATTGATGGACTTCGCAAGCGACGCTGACACTACTGTCGAGCGATTTGTGCGCGATGAAATTGACACGCACTTTCCAGGTGAGGCAGTGGTCGGCGAGGAACTGGGCGGTGAACTGTGTGCGCATGCCTGGGTTGTCGATCCGATCGACGGCACCGGTAATTTTCTCCGCGGCTCACCGCTATGGGGCGTCGCAGTGGCCTACATAGCCGACACCGTTCCGGTGATCGGAGCGATTCGTTATCCGGCTTTGGACATGACCGTCGCCGCCGGCGCAGGCCTGGGCTTTTTCCTCAATGGCGTGCAGATAGAGCGCAAGGTTCCGTTTCCCGATGTCCGCATCGCCGCCATCGGTACCAATCCAATGTGGGCAACCACACAATCCGCGGCGCTTGAGGCCGAACTCAAACGCCGTCGCTGGTCCGTCACAGGCTATCGCTGCGCCACTATTGGTATGGGGTTTGCGGCACTAGGGCATGTCGATGGTTATTTCGAGGACTACACCAATCTCTGGGACGTTGCGGCAGGCATGGTGTTGTGTCGCGAGGCAGGTCTTATTGTCGATGCGGACTACACCACCCGCCGTCGCGGTGTGCGTATTGCTGTGGGTACCGAGCCGCTAATGCGTGTAGCCGGACCTCTGTGGTCGAAATTGAGCGGCGAATGTTGCGATGGTCACGCCTATATGTCCAAGAGTGAAGCAAATCCATGAACGCGAAAAGGGGGGGAAAGACGGCCTCACTATCAAAGCCTGCCGTGCCGAAAAAAAACGACGGTCTTTTGCTATCTCCTAGCGAGCGATTGATCCTCAATATCGTCCGCCGCCATGGCACGATGGCGCGAGCAGCCATCGCCGCCGAAACCGATATGGTGCAGCAATCGGTGCATCGCCTGGTCGAGCAGTTGACAGCGCGCGGGCTGCTGCGCGCAGGTGCCACCATCCGCAATGGTCGTGGCCAGCCTAGTCCGCGCATCGAGCTGGTGCGTGAAGCGGCATATACCGCCGGCATCTCCATCAACACCGATTCCATCACGCTGTGCCTGGCTGACCTGAGCTGCCACATCCTGGAAGAAGTACATATCCGGACCCCGCCCACGCACCGTAACGCATCGCTGACGGCCATCGGCGACGCACTGGAGCGCATCCTCGCGCGCAATGGCGTATCGCGCGAAAAACTGATCGGTGTCGGCGTGGCGATCGGTGGATTTTTCGTCGCCGGGCGACGTCAGATGAACGCGCCCGAGCCCTTGCAGGATTGGTCGCTGATCGATCTGGTGCCGATCCTGGAGGAGGCGTTGCATTTGCCAGTTTGGCTCGAAAACAATGCGACCACGGCAGCGATTGGCGAGAGCCTGCTCGGCGCCGGACTGTGGGCGCAGAACTTCGCCTATCTCTCTTTCAACTATGGCTTCGGTGCCGGCATGGTCGTCGGCGGCAAGCCGCTGTTCGGCACGCATGGCAATGCGGGTGAACTCACCTTGTTCACACCGGAGGAAGCCGCGCATCGACCCACGCTGAGTTCGCTGATGACCGAATTGCGCGCCAACGGTATCGCGATCGACTCAGTGGAAGATTTGCGCCAGCGTTTCGATCCGACATGGCCGGGTGTGGAAAGCTGGATTCAACGCACACTGCCGGCGCTGAATCGCACTGTCAACGCCATGACCGGCTTGTTCGATCCGGAAGCCATCGTGTTCGGCGGGCAATTACCGCTGCCGCTGGGGCGCCTGTTGATCGAGCGCGTGCGATTCGTCGATATCCATCGCTACGGCGTGGGCCCGGATCGGCCCAAGCTGGTATTGACTGAAACCAATGGCGATACCTCGGCCATCGGCGCCGCTCTTCTACCTCTGAAGGAGCGATTGTTCGAATAAACCAAACCACGTTTTTCCTGCACTAAGCACAAGCACGTACTCGAACTACGTCTGCCATTGGGGCAGACGGGCCGCCCAAGAACACTAAGACAGGGATTTCCGACGTTATTGAACTTCGACGCTTTGCGCCGATGCAGGTTTCTGCATGCTTTTTTTCATCCATGCCTGATAGCAATCCCACCCAAGTACCCCACTACTGACTGGAGTCTTTACCGTGAAGCACTTGTTCAAACGTAAACGCAGTTCGCTATTGATAGCGCAGACTCTAGCCGTTATGGCAGCGAGCCTGGCGATTCCCGCGCATGCCCAGTATTACAACGTGATTGACAGCAATACCCGGACGACCCTCATCGGCCTTCTGCAATTTCGTTTGCCAGGCGGTGCAAACAACCTCTCGGCCTACGACAAAGCTCCGGTGATTGTGGCCGCGCATCGGGGCGTGGTGGACGAGAATCATCCGGAAAATACCGTCGAGTCCGCAGTCAATACCATGAACTACGGCATTGAAAGTCTCGAACTGGACGTTTACGAAAGCAGCGACCATGTGCCCTACCTGATGCACGATAAAACTCTGCAGCGCATGGTCAATCGTCCGGAATACTCGGACATTTATCGCTGGGCACGGGAAGGCGGCGCCGCTGACTTGGAAACGCCCTCATGGTCCGACATTACCACCTCGCGGATGTGTACCGGCGCGGACGGCTACGGCAAGACCGACGCTCATCCCTTCTGTTACGACAGCAGCACGGCTGCCATGTTTCCCGACTCGCTCGAGGACGCTTTCCAGGCACTGTACAACGACAGCTACGAGGGCCTGGTATTCCTTGATCTACGCGAATACCAAAACGTGAGGGATGTGGCGGCACAAGTCGCCCGTGATGTGGCCGCTGGCAATCAATACGGTTTATGGGTGGCCAGGCATGTCGTACTCAAGTTCCAGACGGTGCTGTTCAACGGGCCGGAAGACTTCTATCAAAAGACCGCTAATTACTACCAGACAAGTTATGGCGGCACGCTGACGGAATCGAGCCTTGCCCAGTTGTATGTGATGCCGGTCTATACATCCAATGTAGCGGCGAACCAGGACGGCGGCGGTGCCAACGATTGGGCCATAAACGATTACAGCAACTGGATCAATTGGAATGAGGGCAACAACAACGTGTTGTCGCCAGAAGCCAGCCTCAAAGCCATCGGCAGCAGCCTTAACTATGGTCAAGACGATATGTTTACGATCCTATGGCAGGCTGGTCGGAATATCGGTGCCTACATTCCCGAATCGCTATGCACGGTGGCCCAACCGAGCGCGAGCAACGCCAACCTCAGCGGTAGCGAGGGCACCTATTGGGAGGGCGGCTTCTGCGGTCCTGTCGTACCTCCGATGAACGCCAACGAATGCGGCAATGCCAGTACGACGGAGTTCAACCGCGGGGGTATTGGTTGCACTGACCATCGTCCGTTCACCGAGTTCTGGCACGATTACGCCAACTTCGGTTTCATCATCACTGACCGTGCGGAAGCAGCGGTGCAGTACCTCTCGGGGTTTCCTGGCCAGCGTCCCAGTAACGCAAATACAAGCTGCACAGGCTCCACCACTGGCTCTTGCAACGAGGTCATCCACCTCCAGCAGCCTGCGCTGGTGGTCGCCGCCGACGGCAGTGGCAGCTATACCACCATCAATGCCGCGCTGGCTGCCATGCCTGCCGCTGGCGGCATGATCCAGATCCGTCCCGGTACGTATCACGAAAAGGTCAACATTACCCAACCCAACGTGGAGCTGGTAGGTACAGGCAGCGATGCTTCCCAGGTGGTGATCACCAACGACGACTACTCAGGCAAGGTCGATGCCCTTGGCAATACACTGACCACCAGCACCAGCTACACCGTCAAAGCCAGCGGCGCCAATTTCTACGCCAGTAACCTGACCATCCAGAACACCGCCGACTACGAGTCACCCAATTTCCAGAACAATGGACAGGCCGTAGCCTTGTTCTCGCTGGGCGATCGCGCCGTGTTCCGCGCGGTGCTGCTGCTGGGTGGCCAGGACACGCTCTATCTCGGTAACGACAGCCGCGCCTACTTCAATAACAGCTATATCGAAGGCTACGTCGACTACATCTTCGGTAATGGCAAGGTGGTGTTCGACAACTGCCTGATCAAGACCAAGGTGCATGGCGACCTTAACGGCGAAGCGACCATCACTGCGCAGAACCGTGCGAGCGCGAGCGAAGACAGTGGTTTCGTGTTCACCAACTCGCAACTGCTGTTCGACAGCCCGTACATGACCAATGTCTGGTTGGGTCGTCCATGGGGAGCCTACGCCACCACTTACTTCCTCAATACCAAGATGGGTCCGGAAGTTGTAAAGCAAGGCTGGATCGAATTCATTCCGCTACCGGTTTCGCAAGGCGGTACCAACAACCTGCCCACCTCGACGTATCGCGAGTACGACTCGTATTACCCCGGCGCCAACAGCACCTGGACGACCTTCGATCTCAGCCAACGCGAAAGCACCTCGCCGCAGAGCAATGTGCCGCTCACTTCGTCGCAAGCCGCGGCACTGGCGCCCAACGTCTATCTGGCCGGTAGCGATAGCTGGACACCGACCTCCGTCACTTACGGCGGCAATACCAACCAGACACTGCCCGTTCCCACGCCCGCCGTCGGCGTACCCAACGCCCCGATCATCACGGCCACCACCGGCGGCAACGGCAATATCCAGGTGACCTGGGCCGGTCAGCCCGCCAACCCGGTCGAGCAGGGCTACACGCTCACCGCCACGCAGGACGGCAACACGTTCGGGCCGGTCAGCCTGCCACCCTCCGCTTCCACCAGCTATATCGATGGTCTGGCTAACGGCGTACCGGCGAAAATTACGGTGATGGAGTTCAACGCGCAGGGCAGTAGCGGCCCGTCGATTTCGAGTTCAGTGACACCGGTATCCCACGATCCGAGCGCACCAACCGACGTCCAGGTAACGCCAACTTCCAACTCGGCGACAGTGAATTTCAGCATCAAGGACCAAGGCATCCAGCCCGTATTCGGCGGTACGGTTGCTCATGCTGGCGTCTATGGCGCGCTGTATGCGAGCCAGGCCGATGCCTATGCCGGCAATGCGATCGCCGGTACCAACCAAGGGTTCACCACCAGCAGTTGGACCGTAACCAACTTGCAGCCCAACACTACGTACTGGTTATCGCTACAGGCCTATAACGGCTATTGGAGTCCGATAATGATCACGTCGTTTACCACTAATCAATAAAGCACTAACAGTCACGTAGACGTTCTCCGCATACAACCTGATCCAACTCGGCTCCTATCACTAAATGATAGGAGCCTTCTTTTAATGGTAGTCACTTCTGGATGGAGTCCCTGGTGAAAAAATTGAAATCGCACAAAGCGTGCACACGCGTTGAGCAATTCCCACCCACAGCCTCCGAACACGAACCAGCATTGGACCATGGCTTGATCGACGCCGACTTGTCGCGTCGTGGCTTTCTGTTTGGCTTGGGCTCCCTGGCACTCATGGCCTGCACTGGCCGCACATTCGCTTCGCAGCTCGGGACGATAAGCAGCAACGTTCCCAGCGCATTTGCGCATCCCGGTCTGATGCATACGCAGGCCGATTTTGTTCGGATGGCGCAGAAACACATCAGGTCACCCTGGGTCGGTAGTTGGGATTTGCTAGTTGCCAGCCCCAAGGCAACGCTTTCGTATAGCTCCGCCCCTGTGTCCACAATTTATCGTGGTCGCGATGTGACGCAGAATTTTTCGAGGCTCTACAACGAGTGCGCTGCGATGTACGGTATGGCGTTGCGGTGGAAGATTACGGGCGACGCGACATATGCCGCCAAAGCCACGAGCATGCTCAACGGCTGGGCCTCCACCCTGACCTCGATCCAAGGCAGAGACCGCGCGCTGGTCTCCGGCCCCCAAGGCTTCGAGCTTGCCAATATCGCGGAAATGCTGCGCGACTATAGCGGCTTCACTGACGGCAATTTAGCCTCAGTCAAGAACATGTTACGCACCATCTTCTATCCGATTTCGCATGACTTGCTGAGCAATCACGGTGGTCGCAGCCCACTGCAGATCAATGCCAACTGGTATCTCTTCAACATGGCCGCCATCATGGCCATCGGCATCCTGTGCGACGACCGGGTACTGTTTGACGAAGCTGTTGGCTATTTCAAGACGGGCAATGGCAATGGCTGTGTCATGCGTGCCGCGTACTACATGCATCCAGGTTATCTGTGCCAGTGGCAGGAATCCGGCCGCGACCAACCCCACACCATGGACGGCATTGCGGCTATGGCCGTAGTGTGCGAAATGGCCTGGCATCAGGGCGTGGACCTTTACGGCTACGACAACAACCGTTTCCTGGCCGGGACAGAGTATTCCGCCAAGGCAAACGTTATTGCATCGGGGACCACTTACTACACCGTTCCGTATGTGCCCTACCAGAACGGTGTCTACACCTGGAACACATTCTCAATCCTGAAGCAAGGCGACGCGACGCCATGCTGGGCTCTTATCTACAACCATTACGTCAACCGCAAGGGGCTTGCCGCGCCGTACTCCACCAAGAAGGCACTCGCCATTCAACCTGAAGGGGGCGACTGGGACTTTATTGGTTACGGCACCCTGGCCTACACGCTGGACGCGATTCCCACCGGCGCAGCACCGAGCGGACTTTCTGGTTACATCAGCGCGGGCGCTGTCGTGTTGTCCTGGTGGGGCGGTGTCTATGCCATCGACTACACCGTCAAGCGCTCCGCGCAGGCGGGCGGGCCATATACAACAGTCGCAAGCGGCATCACGGATTTGCTCACCTATACCGATACCCCACCAGCCCCTGGCACCTGGTATTACATCGTCACGGCCAACACCCCTCACGGTGAAAGTGCGCCGTCCAACGAGACAGCCGTGCTGACGGGCACACACTTGCATACGCATCTGCCATTCAACAACACGATTGGCACGAGCGCGGCAGATTCCAGCAGCAACGGCCACGCGGGCACGCTCAATGGCGGCGCTACCTGGGTCGCTGGTAAACAAGGCAACGCGCTTTCGTTGAATGGCAGCAACGGATATGTCGCCCTACCCAACCAGCTCATGGACGATGTCGCGGACTTCACGGTTTCCGTGTGGGTGTTCTGGAACGCCTCCAGAAATTCGGAGCGCGTATTCGATTTTGGCGCGGGCACCGATCGCTACCTGATGCTCACGCCATGCGCGAGCAGTGGCGTGACCTGCTTTTCCATGACCATTACCGGAGTCAGTGGTGAGCGGAGCATCAACGGCAACGCTGCACTGCCAATCGGGACCTGGGTCCATGTCGCGGTGACGCTGTCCGGCAGCGTCGGCACGCTGTACGTGAATGGCCTCGCGGTGGGCTCAAATACCGACATGTTCCTCGCTCCGTTCCGGATTTGGGATTCGAACCAAAACTGGATCGGGCGTTCCCAATACAGCAGTGACCCTTACTTCAACGGCAAGATCGATGACTTCCGCATTTATCACGGCGCCCTCAGCGTGGACGATGTCGCCTCGTTGGCGAATGCGCCATAAGCGCTAGCGCGCCGGGTGACACGTGCTCGGAGTCCCTGTCTCAGACAGGCTGATGAACCGTGACGCGTGCTCGCGCCCTGTCCGGAAATGCCAGATAGGTGCCGCCCCGTGCGCTCTGTGACATGCTCCTCCCCAGCACCGCACTCGCTTGGCTGTAAATGTGCTCCTGTCATTGACGGGCTGGGGATCGCGCCGAAGCGCTTCGATTGAAAGCTGCAGATGGACAAGGGTAAATTACAGAACGCATAGAGCAAGATCTAATGTGGCACTCCCGCGAAGCGATTGGACGTGGTTCTGGCTGAGTAATACACCTCGCGAATTGCCAACTTGTCGCTCGTCCTCATGCCCCTTTGGTTCCAAGTCATCCTAATCAGATGGTGTGTACCCATGAGCTCCTTGCGGTAAGCAGTGAAAGGCGTGTGTAGGCCCGGAAATACGGGACCAGCAGGAAGTGCGTGATCTTCTCCGCTTCACCGGAAGTGAAAGGGTCACCAACGTGTCGCTAGGTACTGGAACGTATCTAGGAAAAGGACGTCACTAAGATCGAAGTGTATCCACAATTTGTGTAGGACTTTTCTGACATGATGGCTCGAAGTCCACACGTTGGAACGATTAGCGTTAGACCCAAAATGTATAAAGTGATTAGCGTTAGACTGCAAGTTGTATAAAGCATGGAGCGCCGATTTATGCATAGCCAAAGCATGGCTGAACCGGGCAACACGTCGCATAGCTGTGGTCTCCCCAGCTATGCCGAAATGCGTGTATCACACAGTCAAGCTCTGATTGTTCTCTCCGTCGACGACCAAATCATCCCGCTCGGGACGATGGCGACCGAACACCTTCTATGGAGGCAGAAATTCCATGCTTAACCGCTTGACTGCAGTGCTGCTCTTTTCTCTGACCCTGATCACTTCCGGATGTGGCGCATCAACAATGAAAACTCCCGACATCAAGCAAAACCCAAACCCGAAGATGCGCTACGAAATCACCATCACGGTTCATGGGGCACCAAAGGATTTTGATACGGTGAAGGGATCGATGCAGTACGAGGTGAAAAGCAGCGATACCTGTGTGGCCGCCGATTCGATCAGCGGGCATCACAGCAACTTGGCACAGTTCATACCATTCGAGATTAAAAAAGTAGATGACCACACATACAAGGGAACAGTGGTCACTGATTATTTTCTCGATGAAGACTATTACGGCTTGGGCGTCTGTCATTGGGTCATGTCGTCCGCAATGACCGTGTTTAAGATCAATGGCAATGGCGTGGACTTCGGTCCGGGTATAGGTCTGAGTGATGTGCAGGGTCAAAAGTCGGTGGACCTTTATTTCCCGATTAAAACCCTCTCAAACGGCAGCGACCTAAGCTACGGCGATGGCGGACAAAATTTGTCGGATACGGTTAAGAAGCACAGGAGCGATTTCTTCGTCATCACGCTGTCTGCCAAGGGAGTCGCGCCATGACTATCGGTACCGAAGATCATGCGATGCTCGCGGACGATGCATACAACACCCACCGAATTGGCCAAGAGGTGATTTTGGGCAACGTTCACTACAAAGTTTTAGATGAAGTTCACAATAAGTTGAACGGGTATCAGGGAACTGCCTACGTGCGCGTGGACACGGGGGATATTGTTATTGCCCATTGCGGAACCGATGCACCTAGGATGAAGTACCAAGACATTGCGACCGATGCAGGAATGGTCACTGCCGGAGTTAATGCGCAGACACCCGACGCGATGGCTTTCACAAAAAAGGCTTTAGAGGAAGGAAAGCGCTTTGACGAACAAAACTATTTGTCCTTCCATGCCACCGTCACCGGCCATTCCCTGGGTGGCACACTGGCCGAAATAACGGCCTATAGATGCGGCCTGCATGGAGAAACCTACAATGCGTATGGGGCTGCTGGGCTTTTTCAAGGCATTCCCGAGGGCGGGAACCAGGTCATCAACTACGTGCGTGCTACCGACGTGGTCAGCGCAGCGAGCAAGCACTTTGGTGAGACCCATATTTACGCTTCGCAGCAGGATATCGACAGGCTTCAAAAGGCTGGCTATCGGGACAACGCTGGGCCGCTTAACCTCGGCAACCCGATTAAAGGAACGGACTTTGACGCGCATAGCGCGACCAATTTTCTCCCCAATAATCCCCGTCTCGGTCACTCGATTATTTCCAAGGAAAACGAGGCGCTATACGAATCCCATAAAGGGATGATTGACCATTACCGTCAAGATGTCCTCGTCACACGTTCCGTAGTTTCTTTGCCTTGGGAGGAGAGGAAAGCAGTTGTTGAGGTCGGTATGGCGACGGGGCACTTTGTCGACGAGAAGGCGATCCAAGGCGTTCACGCGACTGAGCAAGCCGCGCAATACGTTGGCCACGAGGCGCACCAGGGTTACGACTACGCTAAAGAAAAGGCGATTCAAGCAGCTCACGCGACCGAGCACGGCGCGCAGTACGTTGGCCACGAGGCGCACCAGGGTTACGACTACGCTAAAGAAAAGGCGATTCAAGCAGCTCACGCGACCGAGCACGGGGCGCAGTACGTTGGCCATGAGGTGCACCAAGGTTACGACTACGCTAAAGAGAAGACGATCCAAGCAGCGCACGCGACCGAGCACGGGGCGCAGTACGTAGGGCATGAAGCGGTCAAGGGCTATAACGCCACCGTCGATGCCACGTCGCGCGGTATTGAGGCGACCGCGCATGCCGGACACCAAGCCTACGATGCAACTTCCCGCGGGATGGAGGACGTTACGAATTTCGCCAAGGCGCATCCGATCCAGCTGAACCATCCATCGCATCCCGACAATAAGCTGTTTCAGCAGGTGCATGACGGTGTAAAGAAGATCGATGCCCAGCACGGCCGCGCGTCGGACCATCACAGTGAGAATCTGGCCGGCGCCTTGACGGTCGAGGCCAAGGCGCAGGGCTTGAAGCGGATCGACACAGTTGCGCTGAGCGATGATGGTTCAAAGGCGTTTGCTGCTCAGAACGTCATCCCTGGCGCATTCAAGAACGTTGCTGGTGTCGAGACAGCCCAAGCGGTCCATATACCCATTGAGCAGAGCACACAGCAGATGACGCAGGTCAATCAGGCTTTGCCGCAGCACGCTCAGACGCAGCAGCAGGTTCAGTCACAACAGCAAGCAGCACCAGTGAATCCGCAACAGAGCAGTCCGACGATGACACGGTAGAGGTACTTGCGACAGGGCTATTCCGCCCATCTCTATCTAAAGTAAAAAGCAAATATTTAGCCGATCAGCTAGCGCCACACCGGCGCTTCCCTGTCTCAAGGGATGAAGTCGGCCGCTACCCGCCTGCTTGTTGGGCGTAACTATATGCAATCCTTTTTCGAGCCAACCGGAGGCGACATATCACTTGCTCGACATGATCGCCAGCGATCCAAGGCCCGCGCTGATCAGCTGTTATGTCTCTTGGGTTCTAACTAAAACATCCGGAAAGACGCTTTCCGGCGGCGCTATTTACCAAAACTTTGTATACATAGACTTGCTTTCGGGCAAGCAAAAGAGAAGTAACTCGCCCTCCGCAGGAGGGTGAAAGCTCTGCTTCTAAAGCAACATCAAAATCCAGAGCAACCGATCAACCCACAGCCTGCGCCGACTTGCCAATCGCCTTCAGCCGCCTCTTCGCCGCCCGCCGCTCAATCCGCGCCGCCTTGCGAATCTTCCGATCGTGATTCCAAAGATAAATCGCCGGCGTACTCAACAACGTCAGCAACTGCGATACCAGCAAACCACCAACAATCGCGATACCCAGCGGCTGACGCATCTCCGATCCCACACCGAATCCGATTGCCAGCGGCAACGCCGCACCCATCGCAACGAGAGTCGTCATGGTGATCGGCCGAAAACGCACCAGTGCGGCTTCCCGAATCGCCTCGGGCGCGGACAGGCCGC
>Ga0302233_10001343_pt1 | contig 17122 bp, 17 predicted proteins | sample II_Palsa_N3_1_FD_193516 | JGI IMG/M metagenome (GOLD analysis project Ga0302233, IMG submission 193516) | Peat permafrost microbial communities from Stordalen Mire near Abisko, Sweden - II_Palsa_N3_1 | ecosystem: Environmental > Terrestrial > Soil > Palsa > Peat permafrost | place: Sweden... | reverse complement strand
CAGGTTCAACCTGACTCGCGATAACAGTCAGAGGCAGCTCCCGACGGATCATGATTATGCGGTTCCGACCCGCGAATATCAGACTGATCAATCGTCGCTCAAAACTGCTCCGACTGCTGCTCGCTCTATCTTCGGGAAAGGAAAGCAACGACAACGACAAAACAACCCCACTGTTGAGCAGAGTTGACACGGTCACTCCATATCAGGCCGAGTCACTCAATGAGTGCCTCGGCGATTTTGCGCTTCCAAATCAATCGCGACTTAAGACCGGTTGCCGGAAAGAAGACCGTTTCTCGTTCTCCAACACGTAAAATGTTGGAACTCAATAGGGGTTTTCATGAATCGTCGCGATTTCATAAGTGTTGCGGCTGTTGGTGACGGGCGCCCTGATTGCTCTTTCTGATTCCGGTGCACAACCAGCACCGCCGGAACAAGGCACTGAGTGGCTTTGCGTCACCTGCGGGACACAATATCCCTCGGCCGTAAATACTCCGTCGGGGTGTCCAATTTGCCTGGACTCGCGGCAGTACGTCGGCTTAAATGGGCAGCAATGGACGACTCTCGACGAACTGCATAAGACGCATAAGAATGAAATCACTGAAGAAGAAGAACCCGGGAAATTCTCGATCTATACCAAGCCTAGCTTTGCCATTGGTCAGCGCGCATTTCTCGTAAAAACCGCCGAAGGAAATCTGCTGTGGGATTGCGTCAGTCTTCTCGACGAAAAGACGCAGGCGAAGATTCGGAGGCTTGGCGGAATCTCGGCTATAGCAATATCCCATCCGCATTTCTACACTACGATGGTGGAATGGAGCCGAGTTTCAACAACGCTCCTATCTATCTTCACGAATTGAACCGAAGGTGGGTGATGCGTCCTGACCCGTCAATTCGCTTCTGGAGCGGAGATGTAAAGAAACTGATGTGGCGCCTCACCTTGATCAAAACCGGAGGACATCTCGATGGGTTTCAAGTAATGCATTGGTCAGGTTCAATCGACGTAAAAGGCGTGCTGATGGCTGGCGACCAGCCCGATGTTTGCGCGGACCGAAGTCGGGTCACCTTCATGTAGAGCTATCCCAACTTCATCCCTCTCAATCGTTCAGCGATTGAGGGGATCGTCGCTTCCTTGAAGCTCTATTCCTATGAGAGATTTGCACGGAGCATTTGCTGGTCAGTTTCTGGCCAGAAATGCAAAGGAAATCGTAGGTCGTTCGGCGGAAAACTATCTTGCCGCCATCTCCTGAGTTTGCACGGCCACCGGAGCTAGACGAGCAACCGGTTCGAAAGCAATCTGACAACCTCGATTCAGTTCGTTCCAACAGGCCAATGCACTCGTTGACCCGACGCCGAAAGTCGTCTGCGTATAAGTGCCCCTAAACGTGTTTCTCGTTACTCTCCCATCATCTGATCGGAAGATAAGGCCGCAGAGGAGAGTCGGTCTCTGCGGAAGGCACTCGCGTCGTGCGTTTGACGGCGCAGGTGACGCCGATAAAGCTTTGTGCGTCTACCTCAGTAAGTCTGAGAGTAAGCCACCGGGCAAATCCAAAGAATTGCGTTGTACTGATTCGCAAACAAGATTGCGATGTCGCCTGCTTCAAATGAAAAGCCGTACGTGGAAGAATTGCCCGTTGCCTCACCGGCCGGCGTGATTCTCGATGGACGCTGGCTTTAGAATTTGAGTCGCCGAGCGCGTTCAGCACAACGTTCACCAGGGCGGTGCGTGTCCTCCGAAACGATTTGCCGAAATAACCGCCTAACGCAACGGCCTATCCTAAGCGCTCCTGAAGAAGATGGTCGGCGATGCGGATCGCGTTTGCAATGATCGTCAGAGATGGGTTGACGGCACTCGCGGAGACGAAGCAGGATGCGTCTACTACGTAAAGGTTATCGAGATCATGTGCCTTGCAGTGCGCATCGAGGACGCTGGTTGCGGGATCATTGCCCATGCGGCAGGTGCCGTTCTGGTGGCCTACGCCTTCCAGCGGAATGCGCTTTTTGAAGTAGGCGTGTAACGGGATGTGGGTTGTTGCGTGGCCGGCTTTCTTGAGAACTTCGACCCATCGGTCTTTCAGGCGATTGAATGACTCGACATTGTTTGGTGTGTAGGAGAGCCTAATCCGACGCGGTGCGCTGTCGTTGACGGGCTCCGATTGGTTGGTCAGGCCGGTGTCGCCGGAGGGGTGGGCACCTGTGAGGCCAGGTTGTGCGTTTTCTACCGAGAGCGGCGTGGTGTCGTGCAGGGTAACGCGGTTTTCGGGATGGGGGAGGTCTTCGGTGGTCAGCCACCATGGCACGGCGTGATGCTTCATGACTTGCTGAAGATGGGTGACATCACCCATTCCCTGCGGTAATGCTGGATCGAGTTCCGTGTAGATATGGATCCCGCGTCTTGTTGCCTCGTCATGGAGTAAATGGACCGTTTCCTGAATGATCACGTTCATTTGAATGGAGCGATGCTCCGGCTTACCCTTCTTGAATAGCGCACGCGCTCCGCTGACTATCTCACTGGCCCTTGATCCCGCTGTCGTAATTCGAGCGACCGCGTTGCGAGCCTTTTCAACGTCTGGAGGATCATTCGCAAGCCAACGCTCGCATGCGCCCGCACTGGTCAGGACGGCTACCAATGGCTGGCTTACCTCGTGCGCGAGCGACGCGGTGAGCTCCCCAATCGTCAGGACTCGATTGACATGCGCGAGATCTGCCTGGGCGACCGCGACCGCTTCCTGCGCTCGCTTGCGCTCCTGGATTTCAGCGAGGAGGGCGTCGTTTGCCGAATGTAGTTCTAACGTGCGCTGCATGACGCGCTCATCCAATTGATCACGCGCATCCCTAAGTGAGTGCTCTATTCTTGTTCGCCAGGAACTGAACCAGTTCGCCAACAAAGCGCAGACGATAAATGCAAACAAGAAGGGTATTCCTTCCCGAGTGACCGCCCCGCCAATTGTCGCAGGAAGAAATAACCGATCAACTGCGACCGCGCTAAAGACGACAGCCAGCCAGCCCGGCCCTTTGCCGCCGAACCAGGCACTCGCCATGATGGCACCCAAAAATGAAAACCAGAAAGGAACGGCGAAGACGCGTTGCAGCAGAGAGGTAATGAGGATAGCTGTAACTACGAATAGAACGGCGGAGCCGTAGCGCCAAAGCTGCGAGTGCTGTTTAGGATCTCCAGAAATGCGTTCCATATACCTCCCTCCTGATTCGCAGCCGGTACGCTTATCCTCAAGGACTGGCTCACCTCCTGAATCCTGATGCTCAAAACATTGAACAATAGACGATAAGTCGCCTTCAAATCAAGTATGGGCTGAGCTGCGCGGATGAGCAATCCAAGCCGTTTTGCCGTCAGAAATCTGACGCTTTGGGAGACACATCTGACACGTAAGCGCTTACACGGATTGAATTCCTCACGCTTCTTAAGTGAAACCCCAATCAAAATGGCCTGCTTACCGTTGAACCCTGTCACCCTCAACAACGGCACGGCAGTTGCACTATCGGATCGCAGCACGCAGGCGCGACGGACTCGCGCGCGGCTAGATACGACAATAAGGAGATTAGGGTGACACTTCAGAAGTTAAAACCACTTTACATCGCAGTCGGGATCACAGGACTTCTGATTCTTTCAGGCTGCCATAAAAAAATTACACCTCCCGTAGCGCCGGTAACACCGCCGCCTCTGCAGAGACCAACTGCTACACTCTCCGCGAGTCCGAATGCAATTCAGCAAGGCCAGACACTTATTTTGGCTTGGAAAACAACCGACGCGACCGAAGCTACTATCAGCGGCTTGGGTACTGTCGCCACGTCTGGCTCGCAGACATTATCGCCGACGTCTTCGACGAACTACACAATCACTGCGAAAGGACCAGGCGGAACAGTGGAAGCATCCACACGGGTTACTGTCGAAACCGCACCTACACCAAAACCGTTGCCCCCTTCGATGACCGCAGAGCAGCTGTTCGCTCAAAGCGTTCACGACATCTATTTCAACTACGACAAGTACGATCTCCGGCCCGATGACTCATCGATCGTGCAGGAGGACGTATCATTTCTGGAGAAATACAAGGACATGAAGGTTCTGATCGAGGGTCATTGTGACGACAGGGGTTCTGCGGAGTACAACATAGCGCTAGGGCAGAATCGTGCCGAATCTCTTCGGAAAGCTCTTATCGCAGATGGCATCGCCGCAGATCGTATAAGAGTTATCAGTTACGGGAAGGAAAAACCGTTCTGCACCGAAGAGAATGAAGAGTGCTGGCATCAAAATCGGCGCGATCATCTGAAGTTGGATCACTAGAGGGGGCCGTGACAGAAGGTGGCCACATCGTCTCCGTGGCCACCTTGCACTACAACGTTTCCTCAGGCGAAGTCGTTTGAATCCGTTCAGAGCTCTACGCTCCCAGCGCGAGCATGCGCACTACCTATTTGGCATGTGCCCGCTCACGATGTCGATACGACTCCAATCAGACTTACTTGGTCTTGCCCTTTTCCAGAGCTTTCGCGCTGTCCAGATGCTTTTGCAAGGTGGCCAGAGTCTGCTCGGCATAGGATTTCAGCGTGGGATTCTGCGCGTCTGCTGCTTCTTTCTTGTAGACGGCGATCGCTTTGGTATGTCCGATGATCATCTCCTGTATGTACCGATGATCGAAGGCCTCCCCTTTCAGTTTATGGAAGGGAGTAATCATTTTATTGTTGTTTTCTTTATCGATCGCGTTGGGCACCGTCAGACTCGCCTGCTGGGCGACTTTGTATAGCTGGCTGTAGTCGTTGGTGTGGTCAGTAACCAGCATCTGCCCGTAATCTTTCACTTGCTGAGCGGACGCCACAGATTGCGCCAATTCTCCAAGGTTGGATTCGACCATGTCGGTTTGTGCAGCGAAATCGACAAATTGCTGGTCACTCATTGTAGCGCCGGCCGCAGCCTTCGTTTGGGCCAGCGCAGGAATCAAGCAGAGAGCCATACAGCAAACAATTGGAAGCACACGTTTCATTTCAGCTTTCCCCCTCATCGAGACCTGATGCCGCTCGGAAACTTTTGGATGTCTCGGAAAACCGCCCTGTCTAACCAAGCGTGCCGGATCGAGCAGGGAAGGCATCGGTAGCCTCAGTCAATACGCCGATCAGGGGCGCAGTATGCGCAGCCCGTCTAAAGTGGGCATTTGAGAGCGTAGCAAGCGAGGGTGTCAGTCCGATCGCTGCGGGCCCGCCGATAGACGCTGGTCAGAAATTTACAGATGCGCATCTCGTTGCGCTCGTCAGGCAACCGACGGCAAGATGACCAACCGCAGGATAAGCAACCTATTGTCGTTTGACTTCTGCGTTCGTTGATTTCACGCCGGGGGTTGCACCTAGAAGCTGACCACTGCAATTGCCAGAGCTCAAAATGCAACTTTGCAGGGTGCTAACTTTCGTAGCGCGCGCAACCACACTGAGTTCCTGTTGGCTCAACTCTGCACGGTCACACTCGCCGACAGCTTCTAGACAGTCTTGGAAATTGTGGTCCTGCCTGGCGATAGCCGCGGCTTGTTGTTCCCATGGGATCAACTTCGAACGATCGCAGTCACCTAAGGAACTCAGACAAGATTTCAGGTTATCGAGGTGCTCAACCTGTTCGACACGGTCCCGTTCCTTGTCGGATAGCCGCCTTTTATCACAGTCGCTAAGTCCTTCTAGGCATTTCTGCAGATTACGACTTTGGGCAGAGCGTGCAACCAAAGCGACCTCTGCCGCAGTTAGCTGCGAGGCATTGCAGTTGGGGAAGCCGTAGAAACAATTCTGGAAGTTTCGATCGAGAGTAGTTTGCGTAACTACTTGTTGCTGTGAGCCGTCCAGTTGTTTCATGTTGCACTGAGAGAATCCGCTAACGCAAGCCTGGAAATTGTTCGACGGGGAAGAAGAATCGAAACTCTACGCTACCAAACCCAAGGACAGACTCACTAAAATCGGTAGCGACAGGACGCATCTCGCAATTCTCACGATTACCTCCAGAGAATTTTCTCGAGCGAAGGCAGTCAGGCGCGATCCAAAGCGCGCCGCATTAGTTAGACGTCCGGCGCGCGTGTCAGGTTAGCATTCCGTTCGTTCCTACGACTACACCGTGCACCTTCCATGCGGAGCCGCTGCAGATCAATCTTGTTGCGGCGATGCCGCCATTAGGGATATCAGCCGGATGATTTCGGAATGCGCTTTTTGTCTAACCATCCGCCTGCGCGTGCGTCACTTAAGTAAAATCAGATCGTGTTTTAGTTTCGTTTTTCTTCCGTGCCTGTTCCTTCGCATACTGCGTCGTCCAGCACGATTCTCGCGCAAGTTGGGAAATTTAAGGCTTCACGGTCTGACGATTCAAAAGGCGTTTTTCGTCTTCATTCGCCATGGAGGCTGTCTTGACCCTTCGAATCATTGGTTACTCCCTGCTTATGTCTTTCGCCGTGCTAATTGTGGCGCTCACCCTTCAATGGGTGATCTATGATGATTGGCTGCATGATCCTGGTCCTCTGCGACTTGTTGGCACACTCCTTGCTTCAGCTATCGCCTTTGGATTTACACGCCACTGGCATATGCAGATGAGAGAGAAGGAATTAGAGGCAGAGCGGCGCTTCCAGCTCATCGCAGAGATGAATGACAAAATTCGCAATGCGTTGCAGAAAATCGAATGCTTATCTTATGGGGGTGCCTCGGAATCGACTGACGGCATCCACGAAGCTGTAGAAATAATCGATATCGCGCTTCGCGGGATGGCTGATGGGTCGACGTCTGTTACTGCATCCTTCAATTCAACAACAAATCTGAAGGTTTCATCAGATGAAATCGCTTTGCGTTAGCTATTCCGGATTGCCTATCTGTCTGCAAGGATCAACTACTTGCGGTTGGGGGACGAGCCTTCAGAGTGACCTCTGACGGAGCTTCCCAAACGGAATTTTCATCAGGGGCTGAGTTCAGGCGAACGCAAAACAAATTATCTGTGCGTAAATGTTTCTCTTTCTACTTTTCTTAGCTCGCTACTGGCCACTGCCTGTGGGTGCTTCAAATTCTCTCTGCAAGAACTGCACTACTGATTGCGGGGTGATCACCCCCTCAACATGGTTCATTTGGTTGCGACTCAGAACCGGCAGCAGTCCCGGATTTTTCGCGAGCCGGTCGAGCACTAGATCAAACGGGTGGTCGGGGTGAACATGGGCACAGTTGTCGGTGACGATTGTCCCAATGACATCGTTGGCGGCACCGGACTTGAGAGCGCGCTCGATTTGATCGCGCGTCACAAGGCCCAAACAGGCCCCGTTATTTCCGACAGGAAGGCTTTGAGCGTTGGTTTCTGCGACGATCGCAGATGCCAGCTGTATTGAACTGTCGGGCGAAACCAAAGTGAATTCTCGTGTCATGACGTCACGGGCGCGCCAAAGGTCAGTCGTTTGTCGAGTGCCCGGTAGAGGCATGTGCACGTAGTCCTGCTCCAATAACGCGCGGTACAGCGGAACGGGCTGATATCGTCGCGAAATAAGGTAGCTAATCATATTGGCGACCATCAGCGGAACTAGAACCTGGTAGTCCTGCGTAAGCTCAAAGATCATAAACACTGACGTCATGGGGGCACGAATGATTCCGGCGAACAGAGTGCCCATTCCGACCAACGCATAAGCCCCCGGGTCACCTGTCGGAAAAGGGGCGAAACGGTGCATCAGGACGCCGACGACTCCTCCCGCCATCGCACCAAGATATAGACTTGGTGCGAAGATTCCACCGGCATTTCCGGAGGAGTACGAAACGATGGTAGCCACGAGTTTTGCGAAGCATAGTAAGACCATCGTTTTGAGCAGAAGTCCGCCATTCATCGCTTGGTCAACGAACTGGTAGCCAACGCCCATTACTTGGGGAAAGAAGATCAGGATCACGCCGATGATCAAACCGCCCAACGCAGGCTGAAGGATCTTGGTCCACTTCGGCATTCCATGAAACAACAGTCGGGCGCTGAGCAGCCCTTTGCAGAAGGCCAGCGAAACGATGCCGCCCACGATCCCAAGGACCAGGTAACCAATCAGCTCAGCAGGATTGACGAGATGATAGGCAGGGACGTGAAAGATGGGATTGTTGCCCAGAATGGAGCGTTCGACGATGACCGCTGCCACGGAGGCGACGACCGTGGAACCCAGCAGGGTCGCGTTCATGTCGCCGATGATCTCTTCGAGGGCAAAGATCACCGCGGCGACAGGAGTATTGAACGCGGCCGAAAGCGCTGCAGCCGCAGCGACTGGAACGAGGCTTTGCGCGCGAACTGGCGACAGGTGAAACCATTTGCCGATTGGAGAGGCAATACCTGCTGCGATCTGGACCGAAGGCCCTTCCCTTCCCATCGAGTGGCCCGATCCGATGCAGAGCACACCGGTTAGAAACTTTCCGAACGCGACCCGAAACGGCACTTCTCCCTGATTGAGGTGATAGGCAGCTTCGATCTGTGGAACACCGCTGCCGCGAGCCTCCGGGAAAAACTTCGCCAGCAAAAATCCCGTAACGAGGCTCATCAACGTTGGTACCAGGATGTAGCGGAGATTAGAAGGCGCGATTCCGAAGAGAAGATACGTCGTACCCTTGATTGCCAAAGTGAATAAGACCGCGGCGAGCCCGGCAAGAATCCCGATGATGATGGTCAACGCGAAAAATATGTGATTTTCACGTAGACGGAGCCGTTGCATGAACGACAGATTGGCGGTGCTCATGGTTGTGCACCGCCATATTTCTGGCCAATCCGGAGAAGCGCCAGATCAAAGTCATCTGGTTCTTCCGTGCTGGCCGAGGTCGCCTTTTCGATTGCGTAGATCAATTCCACCCCGGCTTTGGTCTGCTCGGAGTCAGGAGAGAGCTCGGAATGAAGTTCAGACTCCATTGCAAGAGCTTGCTCTCCAAGGGTGTTCAGTTGGGAGATCTCCCGGCTGTCGGTGGTCTGACTAAGGGCGACTTCTAGCCGATGGCTGGCTTGCGTGAGGCCCCGAAGCAAACGCTCGTGTTCTTCCTGCTTTGTGAGATGCGGCGCCAACGGATCTCCTGACATAACCATCTCAGCGACGGACAGTAGACGACGCGTCTTCTCGATTTTGGGATTGAGCCGCACAGTGGCTTTGAGATACACCTCAGCTCGTGGGATATCTCCCAGACGAAACGCCGCTTCGCCGGCTTCTGTCAGCGCGTCCACATTGTCCTTGTCCAGTTCAATCGCTGCGTCGTAATTCTTCAAAGCGTGCTGCGGGTCCCCAGCCTGCAGGAAGAGGCGCGCCGTCTCCACATGGGCGACCGCCGATCGCGGGAGGTCAGCATCCAAAATGAGCAACTCGGAGAGTGCAATGTCGCGTTGCTGATGCACTAGAAGGAAGCGAATCAACTCAACTCGCAGTTGAAGTTTGCGGTCATCTATTCCGGTTCCAGCCCAGCGGCCGTAAAGTGCGTTCTGGTAATAGTGCACAGCATCATCAACTTCTCCGCGCTTAGCAGCCAGCCTGGCCAGCTCGCTGTTGATCTCGGCATCTTCGGGATTTGCCTCCCGCAGACGAAGCAGAGTCTGCTGGGCCTCTCCATCATGATTGCCGGCTGCCAAGGCGTTGGCTAACGCAAGCGCATAGGTCCGATCTTTGAGAGCATCCGTCGTCGCTTTGCGAAACGAATCGATAGCCTTCTCGGTTTGCCGTGAGCTGAACTGCCTCTGACCTTCTTCATACGAAATGGCGGCAATTCGAGCATCCATCTGTTGTTCTTTCGTCGCCATGCTTTTGGTGAACGCGTACACTCCGACAGCACCAACCGAGAGAGCGATCAACAAAAAGATCTCTCGGTTTAGAACGCGAAATGTCGAAGCTTCATCCACAAAAGGCGTCCTCCGGACGATGGCGAGATCCGGCGAAGTCCCTGACCACCCGCTCGGTACTGGCTCGGAGTGGCGTGCCGATCCTTCGAAGCGGGGAGGATGTCCGAGCCATCAGCCTCGCACCGTCAAAACTGGGCAATGAGCGTGGCATAGCACTTGATGAGCTGTCACCCACGGGAAATGTGCGGAGACGCGGGGATGGGAGGTTGAATGCGGTCCCATAACAATTAGGTCAGTATCGTGGCGTTCCGCTACCTTCAAAATCTGTTCCGCTGGCCTGCCAAATTCTACGATCAGTTCCATCTCCAGGGATGGTTCCATATCGGCCGGAACAAGCTGTTCAAGCCGTTTCATCGCCGCCTCTCTTTGTCCTTCGCGGTATCCCGGCGGAACATCGCCAGGTCCCTCGATGGTATGCAGCAACGCCATGCGGGCGTGTTCCGTGTCCGTCAGCAAGACAGCATAGGCGAGAGTTCTGGCTGAGCCAGCCATCAAGTCAGTTGAACACAGAGTCTTTCGCGGCTTCAGTTCGGGTATTGGTTTCGCGGAGACGTGTGGCCCGACCGTGAGCACGGGGCAGCGAGCGGAATAAACAATCTCTTCTGATACGGAACCAAGCAGAACCTTCTTCACGCCACCTCGCCCATGCGTCCCCAAAACGACCAGATCAATTTGGTGTCTTCGCATCAACTCGATCAGAACCAGAGGGACATCTCCCTCGCTCTCTTCAACGAACTGTTGATGATTGATTCCCTTGAACATCTCGGAGGTCACAAGATGCTCCATCTTATCCACTGCGGAATGCCTAAAGAAGAACGGGTCCGGGTGCCGCGCGTCCTCGCAGATCTCTGCAGAAACAACGTTCACTATATTCAATAGGCTGTGGTATCGGCGGGAGATTCCGAGAGCGTACGGTAGTGCCGCTTCCGAGGAAGACGAAAAATCAGTAGCAAACAGGATGTTGCGGATTGTAATGTCTGGAATATCCGGCAAACTCATCGAACACTTCCTTGAGACGCCAACCCTTGCTATTGGCCTCTGCGGTTCTCCCTTGAGACAGAGTTAAGACGCTTCTCGACATGCCGAGCGTTTTCCATCCTACTCGGATTGCTATTTTTCCGCTGTTTCATAAGGGATCCGGCACGCACGGGACGCATCGCGAGATTGTCGGCACCAAATGAAGCGACCATGACACCTAAGCTGCTGCATCACCACGTCGCCGATGTTCCTGCAGCCACAGCATCTCCCGTCGAAGAACGGGAAGCCTGGGCGCTCCGGGAGGGGATTGAGACTCGATTGCTCTGTTGCGGCGAGATAATAGAACATGCTCTTCGTGTCTAGCTTCGGTGGTCGGCGTCTGCTCGTGGCCCGCATCTGGCAGGTGGGCTGATGCCACTTGGCTTCGGGGTGCAGTCGCTTGAGGCGATTTTTCTCCTATTGCTGGTATTTGTCGCCGTGTTTGCGGGACTGGCTCGGCAATTAAAGATTGCCTATCCGATTCTGTTAGTGATCGCAGGGCTGGCGTTAAGCCTTCTGCCGGGGATGCCGCGGATTGGCCTGGATCCGAATCTGGTGTTTCTGGTGTTTTTGCCTCCGCTCTTGTATTCAGCGGCGTGGACGCTATCGTGGAGGGAGTTCCAGCGCAACTTCGTGAGCATAGCGATGCTTGCGGTGGGTCTCGTGCTGTTTACCGTGGTGGGACTTGCCTTTGCGGCGGGGTCGTTGCTACCGGGTTTCGATTGGAGATCCGCCGTCCTGTTGGGAGCGGTGGTGGCAGCGACGGATGCGATCGCTGCAACATCGATTGCGCGGCGGGTTGGCCTGCCACAACGAATCGTGGACCTTCTGGAAGCGGAGAGTCTGGTAAACGATGGCACCGGATTGCTGGCGCTGCAGTTTGGGCTGCTGATGCTGATGACAGGACGTACACCGTCGGTTGTGGAGGGAGTCGGGAGGTTAGTATTTTTGACCGGCGGCGGTGTGCTTATTGGGCTCGCAATCGGAGCCGCGGTGGCGTGGTTTGAGAGGTGGGTGGACGACGGGCCGATTGAGATAGTAATCAGCATTTTGGTTCCCTATGCGACTTTCCTCATAGGTGATCGAGCCCATGCATCGGGTGTGATCGCCGTGATCGCCTGCAGCATGTATATGAGCCGGAAAAGTCCGGGATACATGTCGCCCCAGGTGCGGCTGCAGGCGACAGCGGTGTGGGATTCGCTGACGTTCGTTTTGAACGGGATTGTGTTTGTGCTGATCGGGCTGCAGCTGCCGTATGTAATGAGCCAGATTAGCGGTATGAGCCGTATAGTCCTGCTGGAATATGGTCTGGGCTTCAGCGCGGTGATGATCGCGGTGCGGATGGGCTGGGTATTCGGAGAAACTTATCTCGTCTACGCGGTGCGACGGTGGGTGCAGAAGGAGCAGGTCGAGAATCCGGAACCACGAAGACTGATTGTGATTGGATGGGGTGGAATGCGCGGAGTGCTGTCACTGGCGGCGGCAGTTTCGCTGCCATACGCACTCCCGGATGGAAGTATGTTCCCGCAGAGAAGCATGATCATCTATCTGGCTTTTTGCTTGATCGTGGCCACTTTGGTAGTCCAAGGGCTGACGCTGCCAGTGCTGATTCGAAGGCTGGGATTGTCGGAGCCCGTTGGCATGAAAGCTGAAGAACAGGAGGCACGACGTGTATTGCTCCGAGAGGCCCTGGTACATCTCGATAGGAAGCGGTCGAAGAATCGGGATCAGTCAGCGATGTTAGGGGAGTTGATCGCGGGGTATCAGCAAAGGCTGGATGCAATGCCCGCGGAACGGGAAAAGCGAATGCAAGGGCTAGTCGATCAGGCCCGGCGGAGCGATGCGATTTTGGAGGTGCTTCAGGCGGAGCGAGCGGCGTTGATTCGGCTGTGGGATGAGGGACTGATCGACGATGAAGTACTGAGAACGCTCCAGCGAGAGCTCGACTTGGAAGAAAGCCGTGTGCATACGGGGTCGATTGTGGTGCATTAGAAGCGGCTCAGCATGAGGTCCATTCCCGATGCTCAACAAGCCGGGCGCAATTTTCTCAATCGTCGCTTGCCTGGTCAGAATCTCGATGATTACGAAGGACTAGAGGGCACGAAGAGGCTAGGCGAGTCTCCTGTCGCGGAAGGCGCAGAAATGAGGAAAATTACGTCCTCATATCATTTGCCTCTCGACCATTTTCTCAGCACGCGTCTTCGTCCTGGCCCTAAAAACAAAGAAACACTTGTAATTTCGATTGTCGGAATTGCTTCACCGAGGCTGTATCATTGTTGATCAATCGGCGTTCAGCGCTGACAGGTGTTGTTAGCCTCCGAGCGCAAAGGGATTCTCATGAAGGCACTGTTGATCATCGGATGCGGGTTGGTCGGCTTTGGGGTTGTTTCCCTCGCGTACTTCGCATCCCCGATCCGAATCCTGCTTGAGGCCAGCGTCGGACAACAGAAACTCGATCTTCTGATCCCGACCATGAGTGGCGCAGCGATCTTGATTGGCGCTGCTATCTTGTTTGCCATACGGCCTAAGTCAACCACGGACAAAAAATAGCGTCGTAACCTCTAATACGAAATACGGAAGCATCCATCCCGGGAACATTCTAAACGTTACAGAGAGTCAGTTGCGTCCCTCTTTAGAGCGATGGCAGCAGCGGTGTGATTTTCACCGTATCACTACCATGACGAGCGAAGGCTGCTGAAGGGCGAGATTCACAACAACGTCGATATCGAGGATGCTGTGATTGAGGGAGCCGTGAAGCGTCTCCGCCCTAAGCTGATGACCGTCGTTGCCGTCATACGAGGTTTTGAGCTTCCTCGCAGCCTGTGTAGAAGACAAAACAGCCGCGGAGCAGATACTCCAGCGGCGTACCTCAAGGCGAATCGAGCATGGCTCCGAGATCCGATAAGACGAGTACGGTCGCGTGGTTCTATCGCGTCCTTCCAAGGCGATTACAGACCAATGTCGTAAGGGTTCTGCACGGACAAGGGCTCACGAGACATACGCCCCAGAACTTCCCGTTAGTATGAACCGGAGACCGCTCAGACTGTATGTGTCTGTATCGATGTTTTCGTTGCACTTTCTCTCAGACTCTCAAAAGAGAAATATTCCCTCTGGACAGCCCTAAAGAGAAAAGAAAAACCTAGACGACCGAGATAGAATCTCTGCGGGCCTGTTCGAGACTGTTACGAAACCCATGGCCCGAAAACCCCATCGCTGAAGTTAATTCCGAGCCGCCCACTTCGCCCAGTGACCTGCCAATTCTGAGGTCACGGGTGCAATGGCGAGCGTTTCATCCAACGAGATTTCGATTCGTGCGACGAAGCGAATCGATGGCCATCGCCGCGGCAAACAGCGTTCGCTTGGCCGATTCCAACCATTAGGATTGACATGTCGTTCATTTTGGAAGATCGTGACGGTTATGGAGCGGTTCTTGCGGGATGGAGCTTATTGGTTCTCGGGGAAATGACATGCAGGGAAGCTTCACCACGGTATCAATCTTCGCAATTGGAAGCGCTTTGATCGGGATTGGCCTGATCTTCTGGGCGGTACCACTTGCCGGGTCTCGGCATACTCACATGGAATATGCGAAGATGATGCTCACAATCTATCGAGCTGCTGGTGTGTTGTTCGTGGCCCTTTCTATCCTGATTTTTGCAGTCTTGATGGGCTACTTGAAATAGGATTGGACAGCGGATTCGGCCATGCACAAGCGCAGGCTTCATGAGCAATCTATCCGAAGCGGCCTTCGAATTACCGGTTAAGTAAGTGACAAACGGAAATGACTTTAGGATGGGCTCTCAACCAGTCAAGAGGCGGTTACGCGTGAGGTCGTTATTCACCCTGGTCAGCGAGCGTCCCGGATCGACCTTCGCCTCTTAATGCAGCAGAAGTGATCCCGAGTGCATACGGCTTTCCGTCAAATCGAGTTCACGCTGGAGCGTTCGCATAACTTCATCATCGATACGCCCCTCGTCCCGCAGCCTGATTAGTGTCTCTCTTTCCACTTGGAGAACCGAGAGAATCGCCTCCTGGCGGCTCGCATGATCAACCACCCCATGGACGGGCTCTTCTCGTTTGGCAGGCAACGCATCCAATCTCCTCTGATAACTTCCAATTAACTCACTATAGATTCCCCCCTGGTCGCGACTCCTCGACCGTTTTCGGTCGAGATGTACGAGTGCCTCCCGAAGAAGAATTCGTCGCGCTTCCTGATATTCCAGGTAAGAAAGTCCGAACCAATGTGATCGTTTTCCGTTGTGTTGCAAGATGGCACTTGATCTCTTTGAACAGAGCGGGCGGGTTATATCAAGAAGCGAACGTTTTAAACAGCAACAAACGATAAGATGCTTTCGTAGAAGCGAGGACATTCTTCATGGCGTACATCCAGGGTGAGGGACGAAATCAGGGAACATTGTTTCCTGTGGTTGTGGACGACTTTGTACCAACCGACCACGTATGTCGCGTGATTGACGCGTTCGTCGAAAAGCTTCCGCTGCATCCCTCCCTGTCCAAGAAGGGCAGCCCCTTGCGCTTCGCTCTCCCCGCTCCCGATGGGTTGAATTCCTCTTAGTCGATGGCACCAAGCAGCTTGTATAGCTCTGATGCTTCCCCTTCACTCATCAGCGGGAAATTGCGCGGGCAACGCCTCCTCTGGCCTCAGCAACGAGCAGAACTCGAAGACACCGTGAGTCAGATAAAAAGTGATGTCCGGAACGCTCTCGTGGTTGAAGCTGCTAATTGCACCGGCCGATGGCCTGCCCTCTGCGCGCCGGTTTGTTTGCCTAACCCCGGTTAGCTGCTGCCGCAGCTTCAACTTCGTTCTCCTCTTCCAACTCGTCGTCTTCCTCTTCATTGGCGGCAGCCTCATCCGCAGACTCGTCGAGTTTGCTCTCTTCATCCGTGGCGGGATTGACCTGGCTGATCTCGTCAGCTTGCAGAGGCCCAGTAACTTCAGTGTCTGCAAACTGCCCAGCGACGTTTGACGTGGTCGCGAATGGTTCAACCTGAATCTTGCTCATGCTGTCTCCTGTACATTGAATGGCTGATGCAAGTTGCAAGAAGCCAAAGCTCCAGTGTGTGCGCTGCGGGCTCCTGACGCTGTGTCCAATTGCACAGTCTTTGGGGACGTGAAGAAGGCAAAGTAGAGATTCGGAATCAAGTGGGTCGATCGTCAGGATCAGGCGGAGAGCATACATGCGAGCGGCTATCTTTCGTCGGTCCACCAAGGATTCGGGACAGTACCTCCGAATCGAAGACATTCCACGCCCGACCATACTCCCGGGGTACTCTCTCCTGCGCGTGATTGCTTGTGGAGTATGCCGGACCGACCTGCACATCGTGACTGGAGAGCTGCCGGCACTTCGACCGGAGTTGATCCCCGGCCACCAAATCGTCGGCGAAGTCGTTGACGGTGCTACCGCCAATGTACCCATTGGAACGCGAGTTGGGGTTTCCTGGATGGGCGGAGTGGACGGTACGTGCTGGTATTGCATGCATAATGCCGAAAATCTTTGTGACGACCCAACCTTCACCGGATACACAGTCGATGGAGGCTACGCAGAGTTTGTCCTCGTGCGCACAGACTTCCTGCTGCCACTCCCCGTTGGCTTGGACGATGCCGCGGCGGCTCCGCTCCTATGCGCTGGGATTATCGGCTTTCGCAGCCTTCGTGTGGCCGGGGTTCAGCCGGGAGAGAGTGTGGGCCTTTACGGCTTCGGTAGCTCGGCGAGCCTAGCGATTCAGGTACTGCAATCCTGGAACTGCGAGGTATACGTCTCGTCCCGCGGCCAAGGCAACCGAGACCGCGCAGCCGCTCTGGGTGCAACCTGGGTTGGGAAAGACGGCGATAAACCGCCCGTTCCGTTGGATCGTGCGATCACCTTTGCTCCGAGCGGGGAGGTAGCGATTGCGGCTCTTGGCGACCTTCGCAAAGGAGGCGTAGTAGCCGTGAATGCCATTCACATGGATAAAATCCCGGCATTCGACTACGACAGCCTGCTCTGGGGCGAGCGACAGATACGCAGCGTGGCCAACATGACCAGAGCCGATGCCCGCGACTTCCTTGAGATCGCGCACAAGCTAGGCATACGCCCGAAGACGACGGTGCTGAAGTTGGAACAGGCGAACGACGCCCTGGCGATGCTGAGCAAAGATCGCGACGATAGCTCTATCGTCCTTGTCCCATAGGCGCCCAAGTTGGCGCATCGATGGGAACCACGCAGATCAGTTTGTTGAGCGGAGAGGTGAGCATGATTGCAC
>Ga0302233_10001338_pt1 | contig 17174 bp, 19 predicted proteins | sample II_Palsa_N3_1_FD_193516 | JGI IMG/M metagenome (GOLD analysis project Ga0302233, IMG submission 193516) | Peat permafrost microbial communities from Stordalen Mire near Abisko, Sweden - II_Palsa_N3_1 | ecosystem: Environmental > Terrestrial > Soil > Palsa > Peat permafrost | place: Sweden... | reverse complement strand
CGTGTTTAACCAGGTCCCTTCCGGCTTGAGCGGCACCGACGACAACTTTGGCTTCAGCGTCTCGTCGCTCAACACGTACCTTGCCGTGGGCGTACCGCAATGCTTTTTCCACTACCCTGGCGCTGGCTTTGTCAAGGGTCCCGGCGCCCCCGCAAGCGGCAGCACCGCCGAATGGAGCCCCCCCAAGACCTACGGATCGGGTTTTGTCCTCTTTTACAACTGCCAGAGCGGCACCTGCGTGCAGGAACAAGACGTGTCCCCGCCCAGCAGCTCGGATGCATGCTTTGGCGCATCGGTCTCCCTAACCAACGGCGGCAGCACCCTCTTTGTGGGCTCTCCAGCCTACGAGTACGCTTCTTTCCACGCGTGTTTCAGCGTGTTTCAAACGTGCATCATGTTGACTTTTTTTCCCCCTAGTGCCTCCGACTCTGAGCAAAACAGTGGCATCGTCATAGGCTACTACGGCTGCGGCACCGACAACTCGTGCACGTACTGGGGCTCGTGGGCGTCGTCGAGCGCCAGCGATCTCCTCGGCTTTTCCCTCAGCTCGCAAGGCGTCGGATTCATCTGGCCCTATTACTACACGACCTGGTTTGTGAGTGGCGCGCCCGGTGCTGGATCGAGCCCCAACATTTACGGCTCGTTCATGATCGGCGTGATCAGCGCTAGCGGCACCGCCAAGTCCTATGTCAGCTTTCCATCTGGGCTCTACGGCGGCATGTCGATCTCGTCCTACTACAATAGCGGGAGCCAGTTTATCTTTGCCGCATCGACCTCGTACTATTCAGGGTCAGTCCTGGCCGGTGCCTTCCTCTACTACTGCTCCGTTTCCGGGTCGAACAACCCCAGCTGCACCCAGTCGACCCGCATCTCCATCTCCGGCAGCTCGATTTCGAGCACATCGGTTACCCTGTCCTCCAACTACCTGGCCGTGGGCGCGTTCCAGACCAGCTCGCTCACCGGCATCGTCTACGTCTACCCTTGCTCCCTCAGCGGATCCACGCCCTCGTGCACGGCCTCGTCAGCCAACGCACTCAACAGCCTGAACCCAATCAACAACGGCTATTTCGGCTACCAGATGGACTCGGCCAACACGATCCTTGCCGTGGCCGCTCCCGGCGAGACCGCGGCCAACATCTACCTCTACTCTTGCAGCACCGCATCAACCTGCGTCAGCATCGGCGTCGTCCAGGCCTCCCAGGTCGGCCTGACCAACACGGCAGGCGTGGGCGCAGGTCTCTGTGTCAACGGCAGCGCGTCCGCATCCGACATCTCGATCGCCTTTGGTGCGCCCTTTGTGTCGTCCTATTTGGGCGTGGCCTACCGCGTCTACGAATCCAGTAAATAATAAATACTAAATTATAAGTGAGATATTTATTTTTTCAACCAAATGCAGCTGTTCAAACGTCCACCCAATCGGCCACCGAGTCCGTCACCCGATCGGCCACCGCTTCGGCCACTCGATCGGCCACCGCTTCGGCCACCGCATCACTGACCGGCTCGCTGACCGGATCGGCGACCGCATCACCGACCGCCTCGCAGACCGCCTCGCTGACCGGCTCCGCAACTGGTACGCAGACACGTTCTGCAACCGCTTCGCTGACTGCCTCGTGGACAGGCTCCGCGACTGGTACGCAGACACGATCGGGCACTGCATCTGCGACTAACTCTGTCACCAACTCGCTCACCCAATCGCCCACCGCTTCCTATACCCAACCCGCCACTGCCTCGTTGACCCTCTCTGCCACTGCCTCATTCACGCCTTCGCCAACTGCATCTGCAACGGCCTCATTCTCCCAATCGGGCACTGTCTCGTTCTCCCAATCGGGCACTGCTACGTTCACTCAATCGGCTACGGCGTCGTTCACCGAATCCGCGACTGCAACTGCAACCGACTCGTCGACCCAATCGGCTACTGCTTCGTTGACTGAATCGGCCACTGCCTCGTTGACTGAATCGGCCACTGCCTCGTTGACTGAATCAGCGAGCAACTCGTTCACGCAATCAGGTACCGATTCCTTTACCCTGTCTGCAACTGCTTCACTCACGCAGTCTGCCACCGATTCGTTCACCCTCTCTGCCACCGATTCCTTCACCCTCTCTGTCACCGATTCGTTCACCCTCTCTGCCACCGATTCGTTCACCCTCTCTGCCACCGATTCCTTCACCCTCTCTGCCACCGATTCCTTCACCCTCTCGGCCTCCGACTCATTTACCGAATCAGCTACAAATTCCTATACCCAGCCAGCTACCGCTTCCTTTACCCTTTCCTCTACTGACTCTTTTACCGATTCTGCCACCGCTTCCTACACTGAATCCGCCACCGCTTCCTTTACACAGTCGGCTACTAATTCCTTTACCCTTTCAGCTACCGCTTCCTACACTGAATCCGCTACCGCTTCCTATACCGAATCCGCTACCGCATCTCTCACTCGCTCTGCCTCTGCCTCTTACACCGAATCAGCCACGGGCACGTTCACCCGCACGTCCACGGCCTCATCCACCCAGTCGGCATCTGCCTCCTTTACCGAGTCCTCGACCCAGTCGGCCACCCAGTCCGCCACCGAGTCCTCGACCCAGTCTGCGACCCAATCGGCCACCGAGTCCTCCTCGGCGTCCTTTACGCAATCGGCCACTGGATCCTACACCGAATCGGCCACTGGATCCTACACCGAATCGGCCACCGCTTCGTTCACCGAGTCATCGACCCAGTCCGCCACCGAGCCCGCCACCGTCTCGTTCACCCAATCGGCCACCGCGTCCTTCACCGAGTCCTCGACTGCGTCCTTCACCGAGTCGTCAACTGCGTCCTTTACCGAGTCCGCAACGGCCTCCTTCACCGAGACCTTTAGCGCGACCGCTTCTGCCACTGCCACGCCCTTGGCCGCCAGCCATCTCGTCTACTTTAACTCTCACCTGCCCAGCGGATCGGGTTACCAGCCGGCGGTCCAAGTCAGCCTGCCCGTTTCGGCCGGCAGCAAGCGCACCAACCTGGCCTATGAGCTCATCTTGACGGCACCCCTTGTCGGCTGCTCCAACCCTGGGTTCTACATTGCCGAGCTGGACCTGCCCAACTGGCTCGCCCTGGGCCAGATCGACCAGCTGGGCGTCCAGTTTGTGTCGTTCAACGCGTCCGTGCCCAATGAACTCGTGTACGTCGATGGGCCCAGCTGCAATCCGGCCGCTCAGGACAACTATTACGTCGGCATTACGCCACCGCCTGGGGCTGTCTTCCTGTTGTCCAGTCCGAATGGCTGCAACGGGTCGCTCACCGTCAATTTTGGTACAGTCGATTGATGTTTTAGTCGTCAATAATTATTTTATTATTTGTTTCAGATGGCACGGTTGGAGGCCAATCTGTCGACTGCAACGACTTTGTCTTTCCCACTGGCAGCGCCGTCTTCCCCACTGTCATCACCACCCCCTCGGCGCCCATGGGCAACGCGAGCCCGTACCCCTACTACCTCATCCCGCTCATCATCGGCCTTGTTCTGTTGCTCCTGCTGTGCTGCCTGCTCTGTCTGCTGATCTGTCTCTGCAATCGCCGCCGGTCTCGTCAGCGTCGCGAACAGCTCAATAGCATCGGTAAATAAGTAATTATTAAATAACTATTTATTTTTTATTTATTCCGATTAGAAATACGCAATACAAACAAGGAGGTCTTCCTGGATGAGGCTGCCTTCATGGGCGACTCGGGTCTCGCCCTGTGGAACGATGCCAAGACCAACGCTGAGCAAACCCCCGCGGCTGGACCGATCGTGGAGCCGAGCGACACGGCACAGTCCACCACAACCGACTCGCTCGCAACGGTAATAATAATAAAAAGGTTTCTGTCTGTATTGACTCTCTAAAGGACGGCAACTCTATTTATTACAACGAAAAGACCGTGCCCATCACTGGAACGTACGAGCTGCACGACAACCTGCCTTCATCCTCTGTACGCAAAAATAAAAAATAAAACATTCAGTTTTTAATAGTTATTATTTTCAGTCGGTCGACACGCGTCCCGAGCTCGATGGCCACCTGGACTCGTTCATGGACACGGCCTACGACCTCAAGGCCAACTCGTACTTTGGCAACGGCGCACGCCGCGATATGACCGATCCCGAGCTGAGTGCCTCTGCCATCATCGTCCCTGCACCACTCAACGAGCACGGCGAGGAGGGCGAGGAGCAGCAAGGGAAGGTCCGGCTGCAGCAGGTCACAACAACAGCGACGGCAGCGACTGAGCCTTCGTCCACGGGAACGCCCAAGTCCAAGCTCGAGTCGACACCGTCATCGCCGTTCTTTGGCACGCTCAACCGCATCCGCAGCTTCTTCATCTCTCCTTTGAGCGACGAGGGCGATGCGGACGACGATGCTGCTGCTGCGTCCTCCTCAGCCGAAGCCGTTGCCACTAGCAGCACGACAGCGAGCCCGTCGTCTCCTAAAGCGGCGCCGGCAGCATCAGCACGAACAACCAACCGCGGCCTCTTTTTCTCCTCGTCCAGCAGCAATGCTGGCCCCGTGCCGTTGCCGACCAACGCGGTTCCTGCTCGCAAGTCGACCAAGCCGCAGATGAAGCCGGCCTCGCGCACGATCAACTATGCGGCACCCTCACGAAGCAGCACGATTAAGAGCACGGCATCGACTGCCGTCCCCTCCACGTCCTCTGCGTCCGCCTCTGCGTCCGCCTCTAATGCTGTCATCCAAATGGACGAGATCTAGTTGTCTAGTTGCTACACTCTATTCCCCTCCCTTTTCCTGGCAAAACATATTCAGGTATTTGTCTCTGTAGAAAGAAAAAAAAGAAACGTATATCGGTCAAAGAAGGAAAGAAAAACGATAACGGGGGTCTAGAATGTCGCAAGCATCTCACGGAACTTTTCCTCCATTGAGATGGGGTCCTCGATCACCTGCACAAAGATGCCTGGTTGCAGCTTGTCGGCGATCGCCAGCACCGTCCTGACAACGCGCGATTATTTTTCAATTTCAATTATCATTACGATAAACGTACAGGAAAAGGTTGCTGTCGTTCAGGCCCAGGTCGGCGCGGATCTTGCGGACGGCCTGCTGGGTAAGCATCTTTTCGGGCACGATTGCCGTCTCTGCCTCGCAGTACTTGAGGAGGGCCACGGTTTTCCTCGTCAGAAGGCGCATTTGCTGCTCGACGTAGGTCTTCCGCAGCGCAAAGGGCAGTTTGAATATCTCGATCAGCATGGCCTCGACGTAGGGCGATCCCTCCTTGACGACCTCGAGCAATTTCCCTCTAGTTAAAAAAACAACGACACATTATTGAATTAAAACAAATAGGCTGGGACGCACTGCGAAATCGTTATGAGGGTGGAGGGATCGATCTGTCCTGCGGTTGCCAGCTGCACGTGTTCTGCGTCGTTCCATTCCTTGTGCACCTGCGAGAATATCTTGCTTTGAACAACAACGAAAAAAAAAAAGAAGCTGTTTCGTACGTTGAGGTATTCGTGGTAAATGGGCGCGTGCTGGACCGTGTTCTCGGTCAGGTCGATGATCGTCACGGGGAACGTGTACTCCAGCAGGATTGTCTCGGAGACCTGCGTCGTCCCGTCCTTGAGGATGCCCTGCAACCTGACCTCGGGCATGACAATGTGGGCCCCGTGGTACGCGAGGCGACACCGTTTCCTGTCGGCGGGCGAGATGAAGAGGGCCAGTGTGTGCAGGATCGTGTTGATCAGGGCCACGTCGCTGCCCAGGACGATGGCCGACATGTGGGTCTTGAGGAAGGACGTGACGATTCGTTTCAAAAACGCACGGTCAAACTCTTTGGGTGCGTTGGGGCCAAACATCGTGCTCTGGATCCTGATGTCATCGTCCATTGCGTGCTGGACAAGGGTCTGCGAAAGGGGTGTTAAGACCAGACCAGACGCAAACAGTAGGAGGTACCTTTAGGCCCGTCGTCAGCAGCGACATCTGGGACGACAGCATGTCGAGAGCTTGATGTTGTTGCAGCTAGCCAACCGTATTTTTTTTTATTTTCTTTTCAAATGGACGTAAACGTACTCGCTTGGTCTGGAGGATGCGGAATCGCTCGAGCATGGGCGGGATCCGCTTAACAATGATTGGATAATAAACAAGAAAGCTCTTGACCGCGTCGTCGGGCATGACCAGGCACACGGCGTGCTTGGACGGCTGTGACTGGGGCTTTTGGCTGGTGAAGATGAACGCACAAATGGCCAAATCTATTTTCATCACTATTTATAAACAGAAGGAAGGACGACATCGTACGGTTGTCTCCCAGGATGGTAAACTTTATCTCGACCGGATCCGTCACCTCGCCCGGTCGCCCGATCTCGCTGTTGAGCGTGTACCGCGATACGTAAATCATCTGGTCCGTGTGTGCCAGGCTCTCATCGGGCCACGTCTAAACCCAGTCCGTTAGCCACCGTTTGCGCGTCCATATAACCGTGCCTTTTCAATGAGAGGACCCACCGTGTTGTCCCAGTAGCAAAACATGATTGCAGTAAACACGCCAGGGACAGCCACGCCACCGACGTGCGGCACGTCGACCAAGGGCACGGCAGTTGCACCACCGCCGGGGGCCGCTGTTGCATACGACGTCACGCTCGACCCCCCAGGGGAAAATGCGCTGAGCACCGTCTTGTGGATCGACACGCCCTCGTCGTCGTCGTCGCCGTCGTCGTCGTCCTCGTCGTCGTCGTCGTCCCCGCCCTCGTCGTCCTGCTCTTCCCCGTCCTCGCCGCTGATCGTAAAACCGACGGTGGGCGCGGATCCCACGTCGGACGTGCCCGGTGCCACGAGTGCGTGTTCCGCTGGGTTTGCCCCCTCTTCTGAGCAAAGCAATGAGCGACGAGATCGTGTTAGGCGATGATAGGTCCACTTGAGAAGCTACGGCTTGGTCAGCCTCGCCGATCTTTAACCGGGCCGAGGTTAGTTGTTGTGTGTAAAGGATGTTTGAAAGCATGGGGACAGCATGTGAGAGGAGAGCCATGAGAGAAATCCAGACGTGCAAGACAGCAGCATCACGTTGCACGAAGTGGGGATTGTACTTGTAGTATCAGGCTCCGATTGTCACTCGGAACCAGGTAGAGAGAGATGTCGTGTCTTAGTCCCTATACAAGACACTAATGATCGAACAGGAAAACAACCAGAGAAAAACGAAAGTGTAGAAAGAGAGAGGGTGGGTGCCACAGGAAGGCAGAGCCATGGGTCACTGCACAAAGACAGATAAGTGACCCTACTCGTGACAGCATCCTTGCCTGACAGGTTCTCGTCGCTCATTGGTGATTCGTTCCGAGGGGCATTTCGTCCGTCCGTCAAAATGAGTTGTGCAAGTGAACACTCGGCATCATGGCGCGCAGGAACCTGAACAAGCCGAACGCGCGCACACTCGACTGTGGAGGAGCATACCAGTAGTCACAATTTCGGTTACACGGTGTACAGTTATACAGGGGAGACAAGCAAATGTTAACATGCTTAATCGACCTGGGGAAGCAAAAGAATCTTGCCCGCGTTGTCGCGCGACTGGATGGCGTTGTGCGCATCGCCAGCCTTGGAGAGCGAGAACTTGGCCGCGATGTGGATCTTGACCTTGCCCTGCTGGATCCAGTTGAGGACGTCGGTCGAGCGCCACTTGAAGTCCTCATCCTCGATGATGTGGTGGGCCAGCATCGGGCGTGTGATGGAGAAGGATCCGGCCATGAGTGTGTGTGGATCGATGGGCGGAACGGCGCCGCCAGCCTGCCCAAAGAGGATGACGTGGCCGCAGATGCGCAGCGACTTGAGGCTCTTGTCAAAGGTGGGCTTGCCGACCGAGTCGTACACGACGTGGACTCCCTGGCCGCCCGTGAGTTTCTTGACCTCGACGTCGAAATCAGGCGTCGTGGTGTAGTTGATCGTGTAGTCGGCGCCGGCCTCCTTGGCGATCTGCGCTTTGGCGTCGCTCGAGACCGTGCCGATGACCGTCGCGCCGAGCAGCTTGGCGACCTGGACGAGGACGCGGCCGGTGCCACCCGCAGCAGCATGGATCAGCGCCGTCTGGCCCTTCTTGAGCACGTAGCTCGAGTGCGTGAGGTAGTGTGCGGTCATGCCTTGAAACAGTACACTGCTGGCAGTCTCGAGGTCGATAGACTCGGGCAACTTGATGATGCGATTGGCTGGCGCCGTGGCGTACTGCGCATAGGTGCCCGTGGCCGATGCCGTTGCGATGCGATCGCCCACTTTGAGCGTCGTCACGCCATCGCCCACGACCGCGACGGTCCCGGCGGCCTCCGAGCCTGGTATGAACGGCATCGTCGCCTTGTAAGCACCCGTGCGCTGGTACGTCTCAATGAAGTTAACGCCCGTCGCGGCCACTTGGAACTGGACCTCGCCGGGCCCCGGCTGGGGCAGGGGGACGTTGGTGTCGAGCGTGAGGGCTTCAGGGCCTCCGACTTGGTGGATCTTGATGGCGTGCATGACCGAGGGCATTGATGTGGAGAGCAGACGTCGAGAAGTATTTGTCAGCAAGAACGGGTAAACCATTACAGTTGTTAAAGAACAGGAATAATAAAACTGACAGTACAAAGACAATGAACTGATCGAGAAAAGAGTGTCTGTGGTAAAGGAACCACCAGTCCACTTCAGATAACAACGGTAAAGATCATGAAAAGAAAAAATAAATGTTGAAAAGTTGTGGATTTTTTGAAAGAGAGGGGATGCGGATGGGTTTTTTCGTTTGGTGAGATTGGAGAGTTGTGGAAGCTTGTTGAGTGAGAGCGCGTTAGAGGGTAACAACCTCGTGGTGATCATCGCTATTGTCGGCAGAGGCAGTCGGTTGACAAGAGGAAAAAAAACCAGATGGACGGAACGGAAAATTCTCATTTGCCTTTTTCCCCCGTCCGTCGCCCGACCCCTCCTCGTTGAAAGGTACTGTTGTTCTTGCTTGGGGTTAGGAAGGGAAAACAGATTGGGTGTGCTCTTTTTTCCTCCTTGCAAGACACAGCGCCTGAAGGGTATCTCAACAAAACCTTACCTTGTTTTTAGAACCCACGATGTCCACCAGCGTGCAGCAGACCGGCACGTCGCCCGACGACAGTACGTTCTTATCGCCCCTCTGCTCAACTCACTTGCTTGTTCTCTAGTGTGCCCCGAGTGCATTGAGCTGTACCAGGGCGACAACAAGGCGACCCTCCCTTGCCTGCACCCGATCTGCACCACCTGTGTCGAGAATAAGAACGGCACGGACGAGTACGTGTGCCTCTTCTTCCGCGAGGGACTGCTCTGCAACCACGAGTACAAGAAGGACCAGGTGCTTGTCGTCGCAGCTGCGAAAAAGGACGAGATGTGTGGATCTTGCCACGAGGATTCCGCGGCGTTCCGTTGCCAGACCTGCAGCCTCCTCTTGTGCACGGACGAGCACAAGGCGCACCCCAAGGTCAACACGGGTCACGTCGTCGTCGCCCTCCCCTCTGCCGCTGCTACCGTCCAGAACCCCTGCGAGACCCACAAGACCGTGGCAGCAACGTTGTACTGCAAGCAGTGCGACAATCTCACCTGCATCGACTGCGTTCAGAGCCACGACGGGCACTCCATGCAAGCCGTTGCAGCAGGACTTGCCACCCGCTCAGCGCTCATCAAGACCAAGCTGTCCGCCGTCGAGAAGAAGTGCAACGACCTCAAGCTGGGCGGCGACAACGAGGCCAAGCAGGACCTCGATTTTGTCACGGCCCACCTCGCCACCACTGCGGCAAAGATTGACGAGGCTTTTGACGCAATCCTTTTGCCTGCACGTGCCTTCGTTGTCTCTGTGGAGAACCGCAAGCACGAGCTCCGCAAGCAAGCCCAGGACGCCATCGGTGCTGATGTCAAGACCCTCGAGCAGCAGGTCGACACTCTGGCCACATTCAAGCACGACGTTGATGTCGTTAAGGCAGCTGACGTGTCGAGCAGTGGCACCCAAGCCCTCGTTTCTGCCCGGCTCGCTGCCCTCGAAAAGGTGGCCGTCAAATCGACCTCGGCAGTTAAGGAGACCAGCCACTTTGTGTACTCGCAGCCCACCAAGATCGCCAAGCTGCTCGAGTCTCTCAAGGCTGTTCAAGTCGCCCAACTCGGCAACATCACCAAGAGTGCCCTGCGCGAGCCTCCCAAGCTTGGACGCGACTACAATGTGATTGGTGACCCAGTGAAAATCATCGGTAATAAGGGGAAGGGTCAAGGTGAGGTGCAAAGCCCCATTGGGTTGGCTGTGGACGCGGCAGGCAACGTTGTGGTTGGCGATCGTGGCAACGCACGTCTCCAAATATTTAACAAGGATGGTGGTCATCTGCGGTTCTTTAACTGTGGATTTAGTGTCTGGGGTGTGGCTGTTGCTCCCTCGGGTGAAATTTGGGTTGCGTACAACAGCAACGATCTTCGTCTTTACAATCCTCAAAGTGGAGAGCTGGTTCGGTCTCTTGCGGCCAGATCCTTCTTTTGTGCGTCTCTCCCTGATGGGTCGGTTGTGGTCTCAACCAACGGACCCCACGTTTGCCTCTACAACTCTGCTGGTGTCCAGCAGTGGGAGTCGACGGGAAGTGGTCTCACATATACATATGGGGTTTGTCATGTTCCCGACATCAACGTTGTTGCTGTTTGTGACTACAACAACAAACACGTCCAGCTGCTGTCATTGGCGGATGGTCGACACGTTCGCACGATTGGCGCTGGTCAGATGAACCCCCGATCAATTGCCTACGATGCTGCCGCCAAAGTTCTCCTCGTCGGAGAAAATGATAAAGTGTCTGCCTGGACGCTAGAGGGTCAACTCGTTCACCAGTGGGCGCAAAATACTTCTGCCTGGGGGTTCGCGATCAATTCCAGCGACAACACCATCTACGTCAGTGACCACAGCAACCATCGTATCCTAGTTTTCTAACATATCAATACCTTTTTACTACGTTGTTTACGAGTGGATTTATCTTTCTTTACTACTTGATACGTTGATTGGTTAGAAACTTACTAAGCATGCTGCCCACTGTCCGGCGGTCCATCTCGCCCCGATGCCGATCATTTATTTGTCTAGGAAAAACTAACAAAATCAAATCAAAATACAACAAAAAAGAGCAAACTGAGATATAAAAGGACAGTGCACAGAAAAAATTAGAAAGAAAAAAAGAGAGAATGTCCAACTACTCCGTAGGGAAAATCTACAAGTTGACGAGTGAGCAAACCGATCGCATTTACATCGGATCCATTTGCAAAAAGTACTTGTCCGAGCGAAAGCAAGACCACAAGTCAAAATCAAAACAAAAACCAGCTGTTCACAGTAACCAACCCGAGCACATTAGGACGCCAGAGAGCACAGGAGACAACCCGCACCCACAAAAAGGGGCTTTCAAAAAAAAAATAAGGAGGACAAAAATGAGGTGAGCTCATCGATTGCCGCCTGCCCCGTTGGATCGACCGTTTGCGAGAGCGGTAGTACCCAGTACCTCTCGTACGGCCAGAACCCCTTCTCGGTCTGGTTCAGCGGCGACTCGCTCTTCTACCAGCACAGCACCGCGTCGCCCTCGTGCCGCTTCTCCACTATCGAGTTTGTGTGCGACCCCGAGGGCAGCGACGATGCCGGACCGATCCACGTGTCCAACAGCGCCGACCATTGCGAGCAGAGCTTCCTGTGGAAGAGCAAGCTGGCCTGCCCCAAGAAGACGTGCTTCCCGTTGGTCGATGGCCGCGAGTTCGACCTCTCTGACCTGCTGGGTACGACGCACTCGGTCCCCAACCCGTACGTGGCCAACTCGACGGCACACCTGGCCCTGTGCGGCGAGACTGTCACGACCGTCCCCGAGTGCGCCAATGCCGGATGGCCCGCGTGCCGGACATCGGACGGGCAGCGCCCGCTGCAGCTGGGTGCCGTCCCTATCACATACTCGCTCACCGCAGAGTCGACACTGCTCATGTCCTACTCGTTCGCCAGCCCGTTCACCACCACCATCGAGTTCATCTGCGACGAACAAGTGGGTCCGGGACAGCCAGGGCTGGTGTCGATCGGCGCTGACAACGCGTCGTACCACTTTGTCTGGCTGGGAAAGAGTGGATGCCCCGTCGTCTGATACATCTTCCTTTCTCTACAGTATCACTCTGTCAGTCACTGTCTTTCCTAATTTCTTTCCACTCAAGGTGAGACTCCTTGCTAAAGACAGAGAGTGACCTATCAGTGTTTCTTCTATATTTTTTTTTCCTCGCTTATCCTTTTCCTGCTTTCCCTATTTCTTCTACTAAACCCTCAATTGAAACGCAATGCCACCAATTTGTGTTTGTTATTTTCTTTGGAATAAAGTACAACACCGACTGCCATATTAAACATTTGTCTTCCGAGGATTGTCCGACTTGTCGATCGTCGGATCTCATACAGCACGTCCGCAGTAGGCTGGGATAGGTGATGGGCATCGCTCTTCAAAATAACCAAGACGACCTCATCCGTGAACCATAGCGCTAGGTTTTGGCGGTAAGTGCGTAACTATTTGGAATTATGGAGGAAAAGTGCGCAACTATTTGTAATTACGGAGGCTGAGTGCGCAATTCCTTATACTTACGGAGAACTAGTTCGTGGTTAGTGCGTAATTTCTCACACCCAGCACGATGCTGCGGTGCGCCTTGCCCGGAGCATGGTCATATTCGAGAAGACAAGGACGATGGCTCGTGGCAGCCCTCGTACGACGACCGATCAGCACTACTCAGGCATGTCGGCGTGCTCAAGAGCCCCAACCTGTACGAGGCCCTTTCTTCGACACAGCGGATCGCACAGCGACAATTCAACAGCATTTCCGACTACAACGGTGTGCAAAAGTTTGACGGCGACCTCGACACGGTCCTTGCGGAGAACGTCGTCACTGGAGTCCTCATAAACTTGCCTCAAGACGTCGAGGCTGGGCATGCAATTCAGACAATATTGGAATAATTCACGAAGCTTGGTCGTTTGAGAAACGCCTTCAATTTTGTACGCTGTTTCGACAAGCGAATTCATTCCGAAAAACGCTAAGAGCGAAAACGCGTCCGCCAGTGTGTACTCCGCGAGACTGACGAGTTCCTTTGGAGGCGATGCCATTCTATCTTGCACCAACCCGCTGGTTTGGAAAGTGACGGTCTCACGTTAGCCAGTGGCGTGATTCTTCCAAAATAGGAGGAACAACGGTATGGTTCTTCAGAAATGAGGTATTCCCAGACGACGTCGACGGAAACCCAAATTACCCCAAGGCAGTTTCACACGGTCTTGCCTTTCTGATGGTCAGGTTTGTCGTCGTGGCCGCGCTCGCGGCGGCACTCGTGGCCGCGCTTGCTGGCGCGCAGAGTATCGTGCTCCTCCAGACCTACTCCTCGTCCTCAATGTGCGATGGTACGGCCACCGTCCTGGAATACGACAACGAGGGCAGCTGCTCGCCGTCGCCTTGCTCCTCTGCGGGCAGCGAGTCCATTGAGATGAGCTGTGTTGACGCAGTTCCCACGGCTGCCCCGTCGGGCTATGCCGGCTATGTCTTCTACAGCGGCGACGTGTGCTCGGGTACCCCCACCCTTGCGCTCTTCTCGGCCAATTCGGCCTGCGTTACCTCGGGCAACACGTCTTACATGGCAACGTGCTCCGGTTCCGGGTTCACGTACAGCACGTATTCCGAGCCGAACTGCGGGGGCACCGCGACCTCGGTGTACTTCAACAACGAATGCTTATCTGGAATTTTGGCGACTTGCACCGACGGAGGAAGCACGGGCACCACAGCGCCCACCACAGCGCCGACGACCGTGCCCGCGCAGCTCCTGCAATACTACAACTCGACAACGCCCTGCGGTGGCGCGGCTGTTGTTCAAGCATACACAGCTGGCGCCTGCTCGTCGGAGGCATGCTCTGGCATAGCCTATGACGCCTACGAGCAGACCACCTGTGTCAGCTCGATCCCGAGCGCCGTCCCGGCGGGTTACGTCGGCTTCGTTGAGTTCAGTGAAACCTCGTGCACTGGCACCGCTACCGGCGCGTATTTCACGTACATCGACGCTGGCTGCTACTCGGTTGGCAGCAACTCGACCTTGACTACCTGCTCGGGCGGCCAGATCATTAGCAACACCTACTCGCAAGCCGACTGCCAGGGCACCCCGTCCACGTCGTCGTACGCCAACAACACGTGCTACTCGGGCACCCTGTACTATTGCAACAACAGCACGGCCGGTGCGTCGGGGAGCATCACGCTCCTTGAGACCTACACGTCGTCCACGACCTGCGGCGGCTCCGCTACGGCGCAAACCTACTTCAGTACGTTTCCGAGAACACGCTTGTTCTAATACTGTCCGTTGTGCGCAGCCGGCGGTTGCACGGCTGCGGCGTGCTCTGATGCGGGCACCGGCGCATCCACGCAGACCACCTGTGTCAGCTCGATTCCCACGACCGTCCCGTCGGGCTACGTCGGCGTCATCTCGTACAGCGGCACGCAATGCTCCGGCACGCCCACCGCCGCGGGCTTTTCGGCCCTCTCGGACTGCGTGACATCTGGCAGTACGTCCTCCGAGGCTACCTGCTCGGGTGGACAGATCGCCATCAGCACCTACGCGCAGACGAACTGCCAAGGCACCCCGCTGACGACGACGTTCCCAAACAACCAATGTTACCTGGGCACCTACTACGCCGGCCCTTGCAACAGCGCTGCCGCGCTTGCATCGGGCCTCACCGTCGCCCTCCTTGCCGTCGTGACCGCCGCCGCCGCTTTGCTCCTTTAGTGTCCGCCTATTCGGCTCTTTTTTTCAGTGTACTTCCCTCAGTGCTTGCGTCAACCGCGCTGTTCGAGATAGGTCACAAGGTAGGAGGATCTGGGGGATTACGAGAATACTATGTTCACCCGGGTAATTATAGCAAGGCGAAATTAGTTGCCTTTGCTGACAGATGCACAAAGTGTGAAAGAAAGATAAGCAAATGCAAGAAGAGGCAAGAATGGAAAAAACTACGAAAAGTGGAGTCGTGCTACTTGGTGGACGCAGCTGCAGCAACCGCTGTCAGCTCAATGTCCTCAGGTGCCCTTGGCTGCTCCACGCGGCCATTGGACTCGCTGTTGGGCTGACTGACGATGTCGCGGACAAAGGGCGCAATGAAAAATTGGATGCACATCATCGCCATCACGGCGTAGCTGCAGATGCGATAATTTGTCAGGCGCAGAAAAAAAGAGAAAAAAAAAATACGTACAACGCGTTGTGGAAGCCGACGATGAGGTCGTTCTTGCTTGTGGTGAGGAGGTTGGTGTTTGATGTGGCAGAAGCGACGGCGCTCGCGATCGACAGGGTGACACCGGTGCCGATCTGGAAGGCGACATTGAGGAGAGCCGAAATGACGCCGCGCCACTCGGGTGGCGAGCTGTTTGTCCCAGTGAGCATACCCACGTACAGGACAAAGCCGATGCTCGCGTTTGTCAGGATGAGGGACACAAACGGGATGTTCCAGTAGGGGATGTCGCTGTTGATGTACGTTGCAAGGACCGTGCCAATGATCCCGACGACGGCTCCGAGGAGGAGAACCCAGCGCGAGCCAACTCTGGGCAGGAGGATGACGGCGATGGGCGTTGCGACGAGCACGCTGAGACCGATGGGGATGAACTGAATGGCCGTGTGCAGAGCGTCGACACCGCGAACGAGCTCCCACATCTCGGTATAGTAGAAGAGCGCAGGGTTGTTGCAGCCGCAGAAGAAGAGGATGAGCATGATGGGTGTGAAATTGGGCAGAAGCCAGATCCGAACGGGCATGAGCGCATCGCGGCCTTTGTAGATCTGCCACGGGATGAACAACGCCACGAACACGACGCACAGGATAATGAAGGCGATGTTGATGGGCTGGTTCCAGCCGACCGAGTTGCCCTCGTTGAGGAAGAATACCAGGAACACGAGCGCGACGGTGATGAGCACCGCGCCCAGGAAGTCAAAGCGCATCAGCTCGGACTTGATGGAGCCGCCACCGGAGGCCTGGCTGGCGGCTCCTCCTCGGGCCTGGGCCTGCAGACGCATGTTGGTCTCTCGGTCGTCGGGGATGATGATGAAGCTGACAAGGGCTTGTGCGCCTGCGATGATAGCGCTGAAGTAGAAGAGCCACTGGTAGCCGACGTAGTACGAGAACAGGCCGCCGACGATCAGACCCAGTGTCAGCCCGAGCGACGTGGATATGCCGTAGACGCCAATCGCCCGCTCGCGCGTCTTGCCCTCGTAGTTGGCTGCGATGAGTGCGAGGCCGTTTGGGATGGTCGCGGCCGCGCCGACACCTTGCATGGCACGCGAGACGAGGAATAGGTCGGTGTTGCTTGTGGCTCCGCAGACGATCGACCAGGCGCAAAACACTGCCTACTCGCTCGCGTCAATCACAGGACACGAGAGAGGAGCATACCGTGCCCAAGGTGAACATGTTGCGGAAGCCAAACATGTCGCCCAGTCGTCCCGTGATGAGCATGAGGCTGCCGATGGAGATCGAGTACGCCGCCAGCACCCAGGTCTCGTCAGCCGCGTTCATCCCGAGCTGCAGTGCAATGGCGGGTAGGGCGATGTTGACACCACTACGACCGTCTCATTAGCGATGATCTCAATGGCTCCTGAGGTCATACCTGACGTTCACTGCATCGAGGAACTGCGACAGGCACAGAAAAAACAGCTTCAATGGCTTCAGGAACTCGCGCGTCTCGAGGAGCGCCCGCCGCAGCATCGAGTACTGCTTGACGGGCTCAAGGCCGATGCCACGTGCGGTGCGGGTCATGGTGGTTGTCATGGTTGTTGTGTGCGCAGGTTCGGAGGCATCAAAGCAGGCTTATAAGAACTACCATTGCTGAGCTAAGCCGCTGAGGTATGGGTGCGCCACAGTTGGTCTCTGCGCTGACGTAGTTTACATATGTCCCTAGACTTGACGCCAAGCAGAAAAAATATTTTAAATATACCAATCGCTTTCTGTTGTCGCTGTCGGTGGTGTCTGTGTTCTTCTTCGAGTTACACTGCCAATTCGTCCGCTACAAACGGAATCCCACCCACGTGGCCGCATGACGTTATCGGCCTGGCTAAAAAATCTTTTTTCATTTGATAAAAAAGTGAAAAAAATTGCTTGTTCCAGAACTGTTGTGATGAACTGTAGATCAGAACAGCCATGATGACTAAGATCGTGGAACAATACCTGTGCCTTCTTTTTTTTGTCTCTGTTGTTTTCTTCTGTTCTTCTTCTTCTCTGCCGTTGTGCT
>Ga0302233_10001333_pt1 | contig 17213 bp, 30 predicted proteins | sample II_Palsa_N3_1_FD_193516 | JGI IMG/M metagenome (GOLD analysis project Ga0302233, IMG submission 193516) | Peat permafrost microbial communities from Stordalen Mire near Abisko, Sweden - II_Palsa_N3_1 | ecosystem: Environmental > Terrestrial > Soil > Palsa > Peat permafrost | place: Sweden... | reverse complement strand
AATGGGTGTGGGGGGGGTGGGGGGATAAGGCACCCACCATTCGAAAACGTAGCGCCAGAGTTGGCGCAGACGGGCATGAGGATTTTCGGGCATGCAGCCGGGCAGTTGGCATCCTCTGCGGTGCACTCACCGACGTGGAGAAGCGAGAAGGCGACAATCGACTTGCAAGCAGCCACCTGGAAGTGGCACTCGTTCTGGAAAGTCACGCCAATGGAAGAGCACACGGGCTCGAACGAGTCGATGCACTCGTCGACATCACCGCAATTGCCTAGTTTGGTGTGCAGGTTAGTGGTGGCCCCTTTATTCACGAGCCTACGTGGACACTCTCTACAGTCACACAGACAGCACCACATAGGAGGAAGAAAAAGAAGAAAAAGAAGAAAAAGAAGAGAGAGAAAGAGAGAAGGGGCGTGGACAGCGGCATAACGTGCCAAAACAAACCTGCTCCAGTTTATTGGCATTGGCAGTCGCAATCATAAACAAACGTCGAAAGAGAAGCCAGTTTCCTTTTTTGTTGTTGCATACCCTTGTTGTTGTTGTTGTTGTCATTGTTGTTGCCAAAGTTGCTGCCGGTTGCTTCGGAGGCGACGTCGTCTGCGCGTCCACCGACCGCCAGCAGCGCCAGCAGCAACAGGAGCGAAGAGAGGCGAGCCATTTTATCTGGGAAAGTCACACTCGAATAAACATGGCCGAGGTAACACTTGGATTGCCGAGTTGCAGCGCTAATGCCAAGCCCTCCTTAAAGCCCCCGCCTGTTCGTGCGACCCCACGACCTGCAGCTGTTCCCACGAGTGTGCCGGGCGCGCCGGCGGTGCGCACCGCCGTGCCCATCTCGATGCCCGGTGGAGCACCAAAGCCACCCGGTCGTCTGCCCTCGCTCAAGAGCGGTGGAGGAGCCTCTGCGTCGCCTGCTGGCCCTCGGCCGCCCGTGGTCACGTCGACACCCACATCGTCGCCATCCTCTTCTTCTTCGTCGGCGTCGGCGTCCGTCGCAGTCAAGTCGGAAAGTTTCTCTGCTCCGCCAGTCGTCCGGTTCGTTCATCCTGTGGGGTGTGGGGCACTGACCTGTCTTTCTGTCTTTTCTTGTAAAGAACGGCAGTTCCTGTCGGCTCGCATGCTCGCCCGCTGCTCCCGATCATTGCTGGACCGTCATCGGGCGACGCCAGCAAGCCCAAGTTTGCACCAACCATCCCGGCCGAGCGCCGCAAGAAAGTCGAGCCAGCCGCGTACGCCCTGTTTTTTTTTTTTCTGTCGAGTCTAACTCGTTGGAGAGGCGTAGTGTGCAGTCGCCCAAAGCGGACAAGGAAAAGGAGAAGCGAGGCAACAACGACAAGGCTCCCGGGCGCGGCAGAGGCCGTGGAAGGGGACACAGTGTCGTTCCTCTTGGTAACACACACACACACACACAAAAAAAAAAAAACACCTGCCTTTCCGCGTGTAACCTTTCTTGTGACCCTCACAGGTCAAGTGGCGTTCCAGGGCACTGCTCAGACTCCCGAACAACGAGTCGGCGCAGTACGTGGGGGGAACGGAGGAAACGGCAGCGGAGGAGGGGGAGGCTCTGGAGGCAGCGGTGGTGGCGGCGGCCGTGGTAGTAGCAACGGCGTAGACTACGAGGACGACAGTAGCAAATTTAGCGAAGATTCTGACGAGTTTCACGAAACTACAAGTACCCGCCTGTCGGTATGCAAACTTTTTTTCTTTTAGCAAGTATTGAATTTTATCTCATGCCCGCAGGACCTCCCCGGAGCAAACGCGCCTTTGTCACTCGAGAAAGTCGGCGAGGACAGTGGCCTCGAGGAAGCTGACGATATGGACGGCGTGGCTGTGAAAACTGAGATCAAGCGTACTATTCTTTTCCTTTTCAACAAGTCGACACTAAATGTCAAATAAGCCGAACAAATGGATGATATCGAGTATGCAGCTGGCTCGTCGTCATCTTCGTCGACGTCAAGCAAGCAAGGCCCCACCAAACGTGCTCAAAAAGGATCTTCCACTGCGTCTGGAATCACAAGTCATGTTGGCGAGCCGGCCGCCCAACTATTCACCCTTGAGAACGACGTATAGTTGAACGTTTGCACGTTTTTATTTGTTTATTTATTATCTCGTTCTTGTACGACAGATGCTCGTCTGCGACAAATCCAGTGTTTTTTTCTTCCAGTTTCCTACGGCTCTCCCGATTTTGTCGCAACCCGAGGTCAAACCACAACCGACTGTGACAGAAGACGTCATGGTCGCCAGCAGCAACGGTGCCGCTGGGTCGTCATCGTCCGCAGCAGCAGCAACAGCAGCAGCGCCCGTTGTGATTCTTAGTGACGAGCGCGTTTTGGAGGACAAGGTCGAGTCGAACGACGCCGACCTGCCGCCCACCGACGAGTTCAAGTCACAGATCCAGGAGACCCAAGAAGGTCGGCTCGGCAAGCTCATCATTCACAAGTCGGGCAAGATGAAACTCAAACTGGGCAACTTTGTCTACGATGTATCTTTATTTTTCTTTTTTTGTCTTTTCTGACCTTTTTTTTTTTTTTTTTCCTTTTCAGATCCACGCTGGTACTGACTGCAACTTTTTGCAGCAGGTCGTGGCCATCAACCCAGAGGACCGCGGCCTGTCTGTAATGGGCACCGTCAAGAAGCGGTTTATTGCCACCCCCGACTTTGACCAGCTGATCCAATCGTCGATGCATTTGTAAAAAAAAAGAATGGTCCAAGTTAGAATGCTATACAGCTGCTTTAGGGGGCGCCTCCTTGGGTTGTGCGGCAAGAGGTTGTGCAGGCGCATACAGTGCCCAATCAGGCTTGCGAAGAGAGGTGAGCTCTTTTAAAGGGAGAGTGACACCTGTGAATTGGAGTCGCGGATCAGCTTGCAGAAAAAACGTGTGCCATGCCTTACCTTTGAACGTGCGGACACCCCATGCCTTGCCATACTTGAACCCCTGCAACAAGACGAAACGGCTCAGATGATAAAAAGACAGCAAGCACAAGCACACCTTGTTGGGCTGGACCCTTTGCACGGTAACATACGAGTCCGGGTGCCGTGCCCAGATGGACCTGGTCAACTTTGCCCCGACGCCAAAGTTTGGTTGGGTCACAATGATCTCGAAGAACGACTTTAGCTTGTTTGTCGTGTACGCCTCGCCAGCTGCCTGCCTGACCGCCCCAACAGCTTGTTTGATAGGCGCCGCCTGCACAAAAGACTTGTCAAACGCAGAAGGACATTAACAGGCCGTTACCATGATTTCTCAATGTGTGCTACCCATGGCAAGAAGGGCTCTGTTGACGCTGTTCACAAAGCCAGCATGTACGCTCTGCCACGAACTCAAGTTTGCGATCGATGAGGCAGCAGACAAGGTTTACGAACCCCCCTTTTGCAAATGCCGTTTTTTTTTTATTTTAACACTCGGAACCTCAAATAAAGCTCGCAAGTCGACAAATTGAGGTCCACCTGAGTGAGGTCAACATCGACGAGCCACAGCACGATCGATGGCGCCAAAAATGTACGCAGTCTCATTATTTGCACCATATGTGCTTTGCTCTCTTAACCCTCAGCTCGTGCGACGCAGACTGCAACGACATCCCTGTGGTCCACTTGAACGACAAAGTCCTCGTCAGACATCGGTGCTCACCAGAGCAGCTCGAGCGTGCAATCCTATCTTCACTGGGCCAGTCCAAGAGCTAGCCACTTGCCTGATAAAAGATGATGTCGAATTTTTTATTTTTATTTTTATTTTTTTTTTTGTGTTGCCCCGTTTTGCGCGCCAAATTTTGAAACACGCCTTCATGGACGAAGACGACTACGTTGCCCCCCTCGCGGCAAAGTTCCAATGGACGGTGCCCACCACGGCGCCCGCACGACCGGCCGCTCGCCCCCCCGCGTACCAGGTCCCAACTGCGCGCAACTTGGAGGCCCTGAAGGGGCGGGGGGGACGCAACCACAAAAACAACGGCGTCGCGGAGGACGACGCAGACAGCGACCAGAGCAGCGACCAAATCCTGGGTGTGCCCATGAACGACGCCATCGCCGCCACGGCAGCAGCGAATGCGGCCAACGCCGGCGGCGGTGCCGGCGACAAGCCCAAAGTGCGCCGCCAGATTCCCAAGCTGGACGAGGACCGCCTGCTGAGGAAAGACATTGGCATCCACGCGCTGCACGAGACCCGACGCAAGTTAAAGTTCAAGGGCAAGGGTCACGAGGTGGCCGACTTCAAGCTACTCATGCGCATGTACGAAGAGTGGGCCCACAAGTGCTTTGGAAAGTTCAAGCTGCGTGACTTTGCACAGCGCACTGAGCGCGTGGGGGAGTCGAAACGAATGCGCGTATGGCTTTTGTTGTGTTGATCCTGCGACAAACCAATTTCAACGCTTAGATGCATTTGGAGCGCTGGCGCACAGACCCCACCAACATCGTCATGCTCTCTGACGAGCTGATCCAGGCTGACGAGGATGGTAAGAGCAGCTTTTTTACGTTTTGGATTTTGAAACTTGCACCTAGATGGTACAAATGCAAATGCTGCTGCTGCTGCTGCTCCTCCTCCTCCAACCGGTGACGCTGCGGTTGGCCAGGTTGTGGCAAACAATAATAATAACAATGGAGCAGACAACGACGACATCTTTGATCAGCTGGACCGCATGCCGGCCGTGCTACCACCGCCGCCGCCACCACTGCCACAAAGGCCGGCCTTGTCCGCTGAGCAAGAGGAAGCAATCGAGGCAAAAAGACAAGCCGCGCTGGCCAAGATCGCAGAGGTATCGAATTCGTTGTGGAAAAAGAGTTTTTTTTTTTTAATTTTATTTTTTTATTTTTAAAAAAAATGCAGCGGAAACGATTGCGTGAGGAGCAGGCATCGTCCTCGTTTGCATCCGTGCCTTCATCTTTTGCAGAGGTTTCATCTTCTGCGATGAGCGAAATCGATGTCGTCGGCACGGCCACCTTGCCGATCCTCGAGCAGGGATCCCTGGTGGAGTCACAGACCTCCGAATCGATGCAATGGTGACCGTGCGCACTGTAAAATGCGAACTACAAATCAAAAAAAAAAAAAAAAGGAATAAAAACTCTGTGCCTGAAAGAAATATTGGATCCTTGAGAAAGAACAAACAAACAGAGGTAGTAGGAGCGAAGGTGCGAGAGAAAGCTCAACGACTTATGCATGGTCGAGATCAATGTGGGTATTGAGAACAGCTTCTGACGGGAACATGTTGCTGCACAGGGGACATCGCACAGCATTGCTGCCTGATGATGTGGCACTAGTCGCGCTATGCACGCTTCCAGTCTCGCCCATCGGCAAGAGGTGAGGTCCGTGAGGATTCGGCGCCATCGAGTGCTACAGTTTATTTCTTAATATCAAGCAAAAAGTTTTTTTTCCTCATTTGATGATTCGACTTGCGTACTCTCTGCACTTTGGGCGATGGCGAGGCGTTGCGATTGGGTATTTGAGCGGCATGCATAGACGGCGGCACGGCCGACATCTCGTACGACGGGGGGGCGTTAGCATACACGGGGGACGCCGCGCGGGCTGGCGGAGGAGGGCCAGGCTGGTTTCCCGACATGGGTCTGGCCTGCTTTCCACCCTTTGTAGGCTTTCCGCCCTTGGCCGCTTGGGCATTTCTGAAGGTCATCGATCGCTGGAGAGCCTGCATGCGCGTCATGCGTCCGTATTGCGTGTCAATCTCCTTACGACCAGCCGACTGGCAACCCCAGACGATAAACCCGAGGATGAGGATGGCTATCATAGCCGCACCGATGACGACCATAACGAGATTGCCCTGGATGAACGAAATAATGGTGTCGAGGAGATCGGGCACGGAGCACGTGCCGCCATAGCAGTAGCCGCTGCCGCAGGGCGTGCCATTGATAAATGCGCCATAGAAGAACGTGCAGGTTTCGGTCTGCGACGAGCAAAACATTTGGCACGATCCCTCCAAGGGGCCACAGGGCTGCGTGTAGTCACTACTGCCGCTCGTGGCAATTGCACGTTCGTAGCACTGAACCTCTCGACTCGTGCAAATACCAGAGGCACAACGCAGGGTGGTAGCAAACGTCACATTGATAGACGACGTGTTGCAGGGATTACCGTCCGTTTCGTTGAAGGGGACCGGAGGGCAAAATTTGGAAGTCGAGCTAACGAAAAAAAAAAAAACATTTTTTTAAAATAAAAAAAAAAAAACCAGTTGTTCATATTTAGAGCAGCACATACTCGCAATAAACGTCCAAATCGCACTGCGAATCGGAGGCTGTGTGGCACTTTTGCGTGGGGTCTTGGCTGATTTGACAGTCCTTGCAGCACGGTGTGTTGGTGTCACTATTAATTCATTTATGAACAGATCGTTTGAAGAAGAAAAAAAACACGTTTGCGCCGTACTTATCACATTGGGAACCAGGGGTCAACGTGCAATTGCTGTAGCAGCACTTGTTGCCCGCGCAGTTTTCTGTGCCTCCGCAGTCACATTGCTCATTGCCCTCCACAATGCCGTTTCCGCAAATGCCAGAGTTTAAGACGGTCAACCCGCCGGGCAGCACCAAGCACGAGCCCGTGACTTGTGAACGTTGGCACATTTGCATCTGAGAATTGGGCGAAAAACTCGTTGCGCCACCACTCTCGGACGGGTTCATAATGTACTGTGGAAAAAAAAAAAATGAGTTTCCCACTTTAGTCTGAAAGTTACCGCTCCCTGGCAATCGCACGAACTCCCGTCACCACACGGGTTGCAGGTGTCGCAATTGGGTTCGGTACAGCTTTGAGGGCACGTGCTCGACACGCAATCGTGGACCGAGCCTACCCGTGTTCATTCAATAGTGAAAAACAACAACGTGCGAGTCTCTTACCAAAGTTGTGACCAGTCTCGTGAGCAAGCACAAGCCACTCCTCGTCTACCGCTGTAGTAATTGCACATCCTGACACGTACTGTGTTGACCCATCGCTAGCGGTCTGCGAGAACGTGCTTGTCTGCGAAAAGAAAATAGGTTGGAACGGTCCTGCTTCATCAGTTTACCTGGCACAATTGATTAAGCCAGGCAATGCCGATCGTAGGCAGCGTCGAGCACGTCGTAAACAAATGATACAGTCCAGCCGAAGGGTCGCCATTTGGTCCGCGCCTGTTATTAGTATTCAGAGTCAAAAAAAAACTTTCTTTTTTGTTTTGTTTCCTTTTAGAAAACATACCACTGCGCAAAGGCACTAAGACGTTGAGTGATGGTCATGCTGTCAGAGCAAGGCGAGTTCCACAGCTCGTCGGCAACGGCAGTCGTAGCAGTGTCTTTGATGTAGATATTGATGACGCCGAGCATGACGTTGAACACGGCATTGTACACGGCATTGGCCATGTTGAAGTCTTCAAGGACCTGCGTTTGAGCCTGGGATGGTGTGGTATATTGGATGACATAGTTTCCGTCTATCGCAACTCCCTTTTTATATATATATATATTTATTAGAGAAATTTTTTGTTTAGGTTATCCTACCATGTAGAGCATGCGAAGTTCCACAGGACAGCCTTCCGGAACATCACGCTTGACGCCATGGACGACAGTGCTCAAGTCTGAGGCATTGATGGCATCTTTGTCGCCAAAAAGAAAAAAAAAAGTTTTGGTCAGGACATAGATGAAAACAGAATCATGAACGGTACGGCGAATGTGGAAGGGCTTCATGAGCTCTTCCGTGACACCGCAGATGTGCGCTCCAGAGTCGTGGACCTCAACATCGGTGGACCGGTAGACAACCATGCGCACATCATCCTCAAGCGCACGCTTCCGGCTGTGCGTCGCACGGGTCGAAATTTTGCTCGTCATGAGACTGAACGTGTGCGGAGTTTTGATGTAGTACATGACGTCGTTGAGGGTGAACCCGCCCGTGATCAGGGCCGAGCCGTCTGTAGTGTCGTGTACAGTAATGCGAGCCCATCCCTCACCCAGCGACGACTTGGCCGTGCCCCTACAAGAAAAATAATAAAAACCTCCGCACATGGTGTGTAAGAGGAGAGAACGTACGCATAGTAAATGTGGTTAATCTTTTGCTCGACACCCTCGCGCACTCTCTGGTGGCCTTTGGAGACGGTGTGGACGGCGGCGGGGTGGAGGAGATCTTGCTCAATCGCCAGCTTAAAGTAGACGGTCGTGCCGAACACGTCCATCTGGGCCATGAGGTTGTCGGGGAAGGGCTGCACGTGCTTGTGGACCGCCTGCACCGTGCGGCGCGACGACACGTGGAGTACGCGCACGCCGTTTGCCTGGACAATGTCAAAGTCGTGTAGGGAACGGGCGTTCAGTGACCGGGCTAGGGGGGTGGGAAGAAGGCGGGTTAGACTGGCTTCAATGGGACAGACCGTGTGTACTGTGCGCGTTCGTGACTGTGCCGTCGTCGTGGCTGTGGCCGTCGTCGTGCCCGGAGTGGGCACGGCCTCCGCGTGGCGTTGCCGCAAGCAGCAACCCTGCGACCAGCAATGCGAGGAACGCGGGACGCATTCGCAGAACAAAGTTGTTCTTTGAACAAAAAAACAATCAGTCACGTTTCCTTTTTGGGGCTCAAACAAAGCAGCAGTCAGAATTGACAGCGTCCGGGATGACGTGGGAAAGGGACGGCGTCGCGGATGTTGTCCAGACCGGAAAGGAAGAGGATGAGCCGCTCAAAGCCCATGCCAAAACCGCCGTGTGGCACGGAACCAAATCGGCGGAGGTCAGTGTACCAGCTGTACGTCGACGAGTCCAGCTTATGGCGTGCCATCTGCTCCTCCAAGATGGGAAGCCGCTCCTCCCTAAGACTCCCGCCCACGAGCTCGCCGACGCGAGGCACAAGCAGATCAACCGCAGCGACCGTCTCCCCTGGCCTAAAAAAAATAAAAATAAAAATTCTTCAAATAAATCAAAGAACTTTATATAAAAAAATACGTTGCGCCGTCTCGGTCGTTGCTGCGCATGTAAAACGGCTTGATGTCGCGCGGGTAATCGGTAATAAAGATGGGAGCACCGACGACTTGCTCGGCGAGAAAGCGCTCATGTTCGATGTGCAGGCCGTGGCCCCAGTCAGTCGTGTTCTTGAACTTGTCCCTGACTGGCTCCAGGTGTCTTATGGCCTCCGTGTAGGTCATGGAGGCGTACTTACCATCGAGTTTGAGGAGGGCTTCGAGGTGATCAGTCACGCTGGACTTGGAGGGTGCCTTCTGGTCCGCGGCCTTTTGAACATCACACGCGTGGGCATCAAAGACCTCGAGATCCGATCGACATGCCGACAACACATGCGAAACAACCGCATGGAGCAGGCCTGCTGTGATCGAGTTGAGTTGCGGCAGCGTCCTAACGAAGGCCGCCTCGGCCTCCAGCATCCAAAATTCAGCCAAATGGCGAACCGTCTGCGAGTTTTCAGCCCGAAATGTCGGTCCAAATGTATAGACCCTCGTCAGTGCAGAGGCAGCAATCTCTGCCTACTGTAAGTATTAGCCTAGTTTCATTATCAAAAATGTGCACCTGGAGTTGGCCAGAGACGGTCAGGTAGGTTGGTACGCCAAAAAACTTGTGCTTCTCCGACGGATCCGCCTGTTGTGCCTCCCCAGGTGTTGCTACCACAAACATCTCTCCAGCGCCCTCACAATCCGTCGACGTTAGGATGGGTGTGTTTACAAGGGTAAAGTCGTTTCTCTGTTGAGGAGGGGGGAGAGTGAGAAAAAACGTGAACAAACTACTACTTACCTTAAAGTACTCGTGGACAGCCCACGAAGCCTCGCTGCGCAAGCGAAGCACGGCTGCCATTAGTCTAGATCGCGGCCGCAGGTGGCTGATATCGCGGAGAAACTCGAGTGAGTGCGCTTTCTTCTGCAAGGGGTAGGTCTCCGAAGGGCACTCGCCGATGACGGTGATCGATGACGCCTGCATCTCCAGGCTCTGCTCTTTGCCGAGACTCTTCTGGATGGGACCGATGCACTGGACGCTCGTTCCCGTTGTCAGCCTTGCAATGGATCGGTCGGTCAGCAAGTACAAAGAGACATAGAAAGAGTCGTTACCGCTTGGCAGCATCCACGTGTGCGATGACTTGCAGGCCCTTGGACGTCGTGCCATCGCTGACCGTCACAAAGGCGACGTTTTTCATCAGTCGCACCGAGCTCACCCAGCCGTACACATCATGCAGCGCCGGTGTGCTTGGCTGGTGCTCGGCCACGATCTGCCGTATCGTCTTTGCGAGGAGCATGGAAAGGAAATCTGTTGGGTCACTCAGTTTTTTTTTCTTCTTTTTTCGTCCAGCACTTCGCTCCACGACACTGCTGGTGCTATGGCCTTCTCGTCGGCAACCGTGGCACACGCACATCAACTCGTCGCACAACGCGACCAGCTCGAGAAGCAAATCAAGGAGGTCAACGAGGCACTGATGGCGGTACGCAAAAGCATTTGCTCCGGTCTACTCGTGCTGACGTCGACCATTTCAAACAGCAAAAAAACGTCGGGATGGATGGACACCTCCTCGACCGCGATGGTTTCCCGCGAGACGACATCGATGTGTACCAAGTGCGCACACTGCGCCACGAAATGGCCCGTAACGTTTTTTTTATTTTATTTTATTTTATTTTATTTTTGGATATCCAATCCGACATGCGTACAACGCATAGGACTCCTATTTGATCACAAGGAACTCACTAAACAAATCGAGGCGGCCCTGTCAAACGTCCACGAAGAGCAGCGCAGCAGCAATGTGTCAACGCCCCAGCAAAGTACATGTCAACCAAAGAAAGAAACTAACCGATGCGTTTGGTTTTGCCTCAGCCCTTTTGCCCTACGCAATTGTGCAAGATGTCGCACCAGACTCACCTGCACACAAGGCCGGTTTAGTCAAGGGCGATCTTCTGATCCGCTACGGTCACGTCGACGCTGCCAACCACCGGAACCTCCAGGCTCTCGCCGAACTGACGGCCGCCTCCGAGGACAAGACGATCATGGTCGTTGTAGAACGATTGGGATCGGGACGTGTGGACCTTCTGCTAACGCCCGGCAAGTGGAACGGCCGTGGTCTCCTCGGGTGCCTTGTTCTTCCTTACAAGCCCTAGCTCTCCCCAAGCCAATATTATTGCTCTTTCGATTTTGTAATTTTTTTTTTATTTTTTATACTGCAATCATTCCTTCCACGACAACAACAGGCGACTAAATCTTTCTCATTTGCCACCAGCCATCCAGGCCTCGATGTCGGGGATTTCCTTGGGCGCAGTGGTGATGATCTCGTACGAGGTTTCGGTGATGCGGATAACGTCCTCGATCTGACGTATGGAAAAAGGCTCATTTAGATTCCAAGTACTGCAGCAAGTAAATAACAAAAATAAAGACGTACTCGGACACCTCCAAAGTTGAGGTACGTGTCAATCACGTCAAAATTGTAATACTGCGACGTGCGGTCGTTCTCGCGCGCCTGGTCGATGAGCATCTCCACAAAGTAGATTCCTGGCTCCACCGTAAACACCTGGTTGTACGCAAGGATCCAAGGCGACGGGGTCGGGTCGTGCACATCCAAACCGACGGGGTGGCCAAGTCCGTCTAATTATTATTGTTAGTATATTAATTAAAACAAAAAAAAAAACGTCAGGGTCTTTTATATTACGGGGATAAAAGGTCGAGAGAACATTAGCCACAAGGAGCTCTTCGACAGAGCCGACGAGGATATTGGCGGCGACGAGTCCTTCGACGAGCTTGCGGTTGGCCGTGGATGTGATGGTGCTCCACGAGACACCGGGAGCACAGGCCTCGATGGCGGCCTTTTGGGCGTTGAGGACAGTGCTGTAGATCAGTGTCTGCTCGTAGGTGAAAAAACCATTGGAAGGGAAGGTGCGTGTGAGATCTGATGTGTAGCCTCGGTACTCGCCGGCGGCGTCCACAAGAACCATGTCGCCATTGTGCACGGGTGCGTCGTTCTTGATGTAGTGCAGGACGGCGCCATTCTTACCCGCTCCAAAGATGCCAGTGTATGCCTGGAAGCGCAGGCCGCAGTTGTAGCATTCGTACAGGAAGAGCGACTCCAGGTCCGACTCGGTCCAGCCCGTCGGCTGCACAGCCTGCATGATCGACTCGTGGGCGCCGCTGGTGACGTAGCTCGCGATCTTGAGCAGTTCAACCTCACGTTCGGTCTTCACCTGGCGCACGTAGAAGAGGTACGAGAGAAGGCGCGACGCATCAAACGAATACCTAGCAAGACGTTGTTTGGTATTCAGGGTCGTTGTATTTTAGTACGGTACGTGGACAACTCGGGGAAGCGGTCGAGGGCGTCCGACTCGCTCACGACATTGAACTTGGAAATCTCCTGCTGGCGAACATAGGTGAAGATGTCGTCGTCGTAGATCACCTCGTCCGAGTCGGTCTGCGCCTTGATAGCTGGGGGAGTCGATTAAATAAGATTTGCACATCCGGGATACCTTCAAAGTCCTCGACACCACCGTCAAAGATGATCTCGGACTGCGACTTGCGGCGCACGAGCAGGACCGAGTACGCCGTGTCGATGTTGATCAGGAGAGAGACGTCTGCCACGTTGTAGCCCGTAAGATACCTGAAACGGCACGGCTCGGTTAAAAGATAAGGCACGACGACAAGACGTACAAAAAGTTGGAATCCTGGCGAAACAGGACACCCGTGTCCGAGTTGGACCGCACCTCGGCCGGGTTGCCAAGCGCGAGAACCCACTCGTTCGGCTCCGAGCTCGCGGACGACTTGAACTGGTTGATAAGTTTGGCACGCTGCTCCTGGAACTGGCCGACAGCACCCGGCGGCGTGAACGGCGTGGCGCAGTCGGCGGCGACGAGCCACGAGTACGCCTCTGCAAGGAGCAGCCAAATGGAACAATAAGCTTCTATCGGACGGAGGGCGTGCGCGTTGTTACCTTTGGGGCAGGCGTGGTACACGACCATAAACAAGAGCGACGTCAACAGCAGGACACGAGCCAGTCGATGGCGCTGCAGGAAAAAGATCACTCAGTACTTGTCGATACATACAAAGAAGGAATGGCAAGGCGCACCTTGTAGTGCTGCAGCTGTTGCTGCGCGGCATCCACGTCCAGTGCCTGCGCGCTCGTGACCATCGTCATTACAGCAAAAACTAGGAGAGCGTCGGTTAGTAACCTCGCCAAATCTTAGTCGACTGCACAAGTGAAGAAAGAAAGAAAGAAAGAAGAAAGAAATGAAAGAAATCGGATGAAAAAATATGTGCCTGATGAATTCAGTTCGTTGGAGCGATTGGACGGGGAAGGCGACAGAACGATCCAGTGAGACCACACAAAGAAAAGTCAATGGAACGATGTGGCGTGCGCCAGAGAGAGCGCGAGGGGGTGAAGTAATGAGTTGGGCCCGTCGATGACGTGCACACCCAGAGCACGAGAGGGCGTGCAGAAGAAGAAGGGGCGTGTGAGTTCAGCAGGGAGCGAAGAGGACGGTGCACGCACAGCACAGCAGGAGAAGGGACACAAGAGCACAGCAGGAGAAGGGACACAAGAGCACAGCAGGAGAAGGGACACGAGAGCAAAGTAGCAGAAGACAACAGCACACGCGCAAATAGAGCGAGGCGGCCCTGACTTAGGACCCCCAAACAACCCACAGCATAAAGCTTAGTCGATATAATAAGTATATCGACTAAGAATTTGAAAAGTGCGCAATGCAATCGAGCCAAACGACGACGGCCGACAACGACAACGTGCCGTTCGAGGCGCGGATCGACAGCGTCAAGACCGTCGCAAGTATGGTCCAGGCGATTTCGTCGCAAGCGGTACGATGACCTTTTTTTTGTGGCTCAAATGCTAATGGACGAAAAAGCGCGCCACCTGCTACGTGACTGCCAAGGGTGTCCGATTCTCCACCGATGACTCGCATTCGGTCCAGGCGTTTGCCTACTTTCAAAAGTCGTACGTTTGCGTAGTTTGCTGCTTGTGAGTCTCACAAGCCGGACCGCTTTGTCGTAGAGTATTCCGTGAGTTCAGGCTCGAACGCGACCTCAAGTTTGTCGTCAATCTCGAGTCGCTGCTAAACTGCTTGAACATATTTGGGGCACCAGCAAGCCAGGCCACGGCCAACGTCTCGCTGCATCTGCTCTATGACGAACAAGATCGGGCGCTGCAGCTGATGTACGAATGCTGATTGACTCAATTAAACCTCTTGCGCCACAGCCTCAACGACGAGGGCGTGACGACCACCTGCCATCTGCGGACGTACAACTCATCCCCTGCCGTCGACTTTGGCTTTCGAAACCACGACATAGTGAACAAGATCATCATCAAGGTGTGTGTGCGCGCAAGACCAGAGGCAAATTAATCCTTTCCCCAGTCGACCTGGCTCAAGGATGCCTTTGACGAAATGGACGGCACGAGTGAGACGGTCAACTTTCTGATCACGCCCGTGGCGCCGTACCTGCGGATCTTCACTGTCGGCCTCGCGGGCAGCTCCGAGGTTGACTACCCCAAAAACGCCGACGTGATCGAGACGTTCCAGAGCGAGCACATGATGCTCCATGGCTACCGACAGAGCTCGTTTGCACCCGTGATGAAGGCTCTCGCGATCTCGCACAAGACATCACTGCGCATGAACAGGCGAGGATTCATGCACCTGATGTTTATGATACAGCTCCAGTCGGACAATGACGAGATGCTCTTTGTCGAGTATTTCGTATGCAACTATTTCCTCTCTCTTTTTTTATTGAAACAAAAAAAAATTATATATATAGCTCGCCCCTACCGAACAAGAGGAAGAAAACGCGGTTGCCGCCCGAGACGGGGAAGGTGAGGCCGACCCAGAATCTATGGAGGCCGATTCCTGACGATCGGATCATGATTCAGTGTAAATCCTGAAATGTAAAAAATGTTGCTTCTCATCGATTGTTTCTCTCTGCACTCTGGTCCGTATTTGTATTTTATTTTTTACACGCGAGTTTATTTTTAGATCCTAGACGCCACGAGCAGACGCCAGTGCATCCATCTTCTGACGAACAGTGTTGTCCAACTGGCTAAACACTGCCAAGCTGCCGTCAATCCCCGCCTGGAAAACGGTCTCGTAGCGATCGCTGTGCAGACGTGACTCCATCTGTTCTGAAAGGAATGAAGAAGAAAAAGAAGAAAATTAATTATTACCTCCAAAAAGGACACTTTTTTCGATTTGGGTAAGATGCCCAATGTCATCTCTGGTCCATTGCCAGACTCTTCAAGATAGTTGATATCTGCGATAGTAACAAATACGAATAAGAATTAAATTGAAAAAACCAACCCCAACTTGTTTTTTTGTACCAAGGAGCGCCTTGCCGTCCAAGAATCCGACTGAGCAGGCTGCGCATGCGTCCCAAACAAATCATAAATTAATACGAAATAGGGCAAAATAGACGCCACGCACCACACAGGTAGTCGCGCATGGGGATTCCTGCATCGATCATGGCCAGGGTGGTCGCGTTTATGCTGGCTGCGGTTGTGCTGCCGTCCGCCTGGAGAACCTGGACGTAGATGTCGATCTGCGAGCGCGGGAAGAGCTGCGTCATCACCACCGCCTCGAAGGACTGCTTCAGGGCCACCGCCACATCGACGAGTTTCCTTGACGAAAAAAGAATAAGGAAAAAATACGAAGCCAACCAGCAAAACATACCGGTCGCCTCGCGTCCTCCGTCGTCGCTCACCCGAGCTGAACGTGGCCATGCTGTACTCGCAGTTGAGCACCGCATGGTCCTGGTTGCTCACGGCCTTGCCGCGGTGGCGCACTTCACGAGGACCGTACACGGCCACGAGGACCTTGGTGTTGCCCATTTCGACGTACGCCGAGCCGTCCGACTCGCACAGCACGCCCATACGGCTTTGCATGCGACGCAGCTCGTGTGGGCGGCGGCCGTCCAGGCGCAGGCCTTCCGGGGTCACGTACTCGACCTTTGCTTGTGCCATTGTCAGGGTAACTCACTTGTCACATGCAGCCTGCCCGAATGATGTCGCCGCACAGGTGGCGCTCCGGGTGTGTTTGGGATGTGTTTGGACTGCTGGGAAACGTGGTTGCGTGGGCTGCGATCCTGTTTGCCTACATTGTCGTGACCGTGTGGACGATCGTGCCGTGGCTGGGATGGACATCCGCTGGTGTGGGCAACCTCATGGTCGTGCACGTTTTCTACGGCCTGTTGGTGTGGTCGTGGATCAAGGCGACGTTCAGCGATCCAGGTAAGGGCAATTCTGTTTTTGTGTCACTCAGAATCGTCAATAGGGTACGTGGAAAAGGCGCCACACGACGTCAAGCTGTATGAGACCTTGCCGGTAAACAGTGTGCGCGTTCGGTTTGGCGAGCATGTGACGTACTGTGAGCGATGCAATAATTACAAGCCGCTGCGGGCACACCATTGCTCGACCTGTGGCCGATGCGTTCGCCTCATGGACCACCATTGCAGTGAGTTTATTTATTTATTTATTTATTTATTTATTTATTTATTAATCAATAATAGTGTGGATAAACAACTGCGTTGGCGAGTACAACCAAAAGTTCTTTTTGCTCTTCTTGCTGTACGTGTGCATCGCCGCCTTCTACACGTTTACAATCATCCTGGCCCGGCTACGGCACTGCTTTATGACGACGACTCAACAATGCCATGCGGACAAAGGCAACATCACATACGTGCTCAGCGCTATCGTCCTCTTTGTCGCCCTGCTCTTTGCCATGTTTGTCAACGTCATGGGCGTCGACCAGCTGTGGGCCCTCTGGAAGGATCAATCCTATATCGAAAAGATCAAGCGCGAGCGCGGATACGACATATCTGGCGAAGGAACCACGACTGCTACGACTTCAACTTCCAAGTCGACGACCTCGACTGGCTCCTCGCAAGGCAATGATGATGACGACGACGACGACTGCGAATCGCCAACAGGACGGTCGGCCTGGAAGTTTCAGTGTACGCGCTTAAGGCACGTGTTTGAGAATCGGGGCGAGAAGGGGTTTTCGTTCTGGTGGCTCTTGCCCGTGGACACGCCCCATCGTCACGACAGATGGTTTGCCGATCTGCAGGAGATCCACCAGTACCTCCAGCCGCCTCAAGTCGACACAACATTGATAACTCAAAAGATTGCTAAAGTTTCCTAACAGAACTCTGTCGTTCTTGCTTTTTTTTTTTGATCAACATTTTGGACATATTGCGTTTATTATACAAAACCAACTGGGCAACCCATGACTACTTTCCAAGGGGCATCCGACCCTTGTAGCTGCCCTTTTTGCGTCCGATATCGTAATCCTGTTTTCACAACCGTCCAGCTAAGTTGCAA
>Ga0302233_10001329_pt1 | contig 17256 bp, 22 predicted proteins | sample II_Palsa_N3_1_FD_193516 | JGI IMG/M metagenome (GOLD analysis project Ga0302233, IMG submission 193516) | Peat permafrost microbial communities from Stordalen Mire near Abisko, Sweden - II_Palsa_N3_1 | ecosystem: Environmental > Terrestrial > Soil > Palsa > Peat permafrost | place: Sweden... | reverse complement strand
AAAAAAAAAAAAAAAAAAACCACCCCCCCCCCCCCCCCCCCCCCCTTGCAGCATCCAAGCAACCTACAACCCTGGATCTCGTGCATGTGCGACTGCTCTCGTCTACTCGTCCTCTGACAAGCTCTGAGTATCCAAAGAACTATTTTTTTTTCTTTCGCTTATTTGTTTTTCACAGCCTTTCTAGTGTCACGCCAAAGGTCCACACTGCTTTTTACCAAAACGGTTTCTTCCTTACAGCCCACGTCTATTCTGAAGAGGAGGACATACTTACGAGTGTCACCATGGATCCCTCCGAAAAAACCTCTATGGTACGAAAAAAAAGGCCTCCTGTATTCAAATTACAGTTGTTGAATCGTGGCGTATTTCGCAGAGTCAGTCAATCAAAATTAAAGGACGAACATGGTCGATCAGCGAGCATCCGAACGGTTCCGTGTCCAAATTCAAGTACGTTTTCAGTTTTGTTTTTGTCTGGTCTCTCATTTATGCGCGTGGATGCAGCGGACCGGAGGACCGGTACAAACTAAATGAGCTCAGCACCCTCAACGAGACGCTCTCGCGCGAGTTCATCTGCCTCACAAGCACTGGTCTTGGTTTGTACACAAAGAACAGGCCAATTGATAAGCTGCGGTCTATCCTCTCCGAAACCAACATGGAGACTCCTGCACTGGACAACTTTTGCAAGCAGTACATGCCCGATGAGTTTTGTGCAATGTGCCTTGCCATCGCTTGTCAGTCGGCTCGTCCCGAAGCAGTCGTGCTCTACCCGACCGGAGGCGAAAACGCCCTGACTCTGACGGCCACGACCATGTTCTTCCAAAAAGGCGGCAGTCCAGCAATGAGCCTTGGCACCCATGCTGGGTTTGGTAATTCTTTTATTCTTTTCCTTTCGAATATTTTCAAACTCAATGGCTCCTTGTAAAGGTTCCTATGAGCTCGGCCAGCCGATCGCCATTCGTGAGGTCACGTACTCGAACCGACACAACGGTTTCTACCTCTACTTTGCTCGCATTGTCCGCCCAATCTGGAAGCGAGCGATCGGAGAGGTCAGCAGTGTGTTCTCGGCCACCCCTGCAAATGGCGATCTTGCTGCAACCGTTTTGTCCTCCTTCAACCTTCTCCAGGGCCTGCGCCACTTCCTTCGAAAGTAAAATTAAAAATTAAAAATTAAAAAAATTGATTCAAAAAAGTTTTACTGAACGCGCTTCTATTTGCAGGAACGGGCAGTTTGTGTCTGCTCCCCATGCAAACTACTCACACGATGCCAGCGCCGAACAAGTACACACTGTTTTATTCAAGGAGGTGAATTCCTGATCATTTTTGTTTTCAGTACGAGAAGCAGTCGCTGTTCAACCTCCAGAACCTGTTGGTTCGCTCCATCGAAGCCCTCTCGTTTCTCTCCTTTTTGAACGATTTCCATCTTCCCGAGATCGTCAAGAAGCTACCCCCCTCTGCGAATGCCGTCTTCAAGGTTCTCACTTTCGAGAAGCTCGTGGCCACTCTCGATGGCCTTGAGCTGGCCAAGACTCTCGTCTTCATCCTCATGGAGCAGCAAATCTCCTCTGGCCGCACGGTATCCAAAAAAAAGCTTTTTTTTTTTTGGCGCTGATTGAGAAGCAAAATAGGTCGATCCCCTGTGCGAAACCCTTCTTCAACGGTGCCCGTCGTTCCTCAGCGGCGACGAAGTGCTCCTCGTCAAGGCGTCCGAGATCCTCCAGAATGCGCGAGAGTCGTCTCTCCTCAACGAGCGTGAGGCCATGTTGCGCGAGTCGTTGCACATGTTCCGTCGAGTGGTCAACATCATCTCGGAACCAAAGCTCGCTAGCATCTGCGCCGAGTACGCCCAACTCAAATTCCACCCTGGCGCGGTCGATCTCGCCCTCCACTGTGCTCAAGAGGCTGACCCGAATGACGTTGCAAGTCAGTATGCCAAGGATGGCCGGCCTGCTGGGGACCCCCGCCTTCCTCTCTTCAAACGTCGAGAAGACTGCTATAAATGCATTCTCACGTGGGTCCTCAGCGACCTCGTCCCTCAGGCAGGTGGACTCAGTGCCGATGAACTCGACAGGCTCCGCAGTTTGACCTATCAGCGCGCACTCGGCTCCAAGGACGAGCTATTCCATAACGCTCTCTACGAGTGGCTGCTCTCCACCGGCCAGGTCTCGTCCACGCTCCTAGAGGTATTCAATCCTTTTTCAAAGTATTTTATTTTTAAAAAACGAGTGCCGGAACAGATCCACTCGCCGTACATCGAGACCTACTTGCAGGCCAAGATGGACGACTCCAACCCCCAGCTCGACCTCTTGTGGAAGTACTCTATCAAGAACGAGCAGTTTGCCAAGGCGGCTGTCATCCTTCAGGGCCTGGCCGACAAGGAAAGCGCACCCATCACGTTTGAGCAGCGGCTCGACTACCTCACGCGCGCACTCGCGGCGGCCCGCTCTTGCACTCAAGGGCAAGAGGATCTGATTTCCCACGAGTTTATCGAAGACCTCGAGGCCAAACTCCAGGTGGCGACAATCCAACACCAGGTCATCCGGGACATGCAACACCGTTCAAACGTGTATTATGAGAGGATCAACAGCTTGCGTACGAAACTGCACAACATATCCGACGTATGTAAAACCGGTTGTTGTTGTTTTTTTTTTCCCTTCTGTTAATTGCTGGTGTTGTGCAGCTCTACAACGACTTTACAAGCGACACTGATCTGCACGAGTGCAATTTGGCCATTCTGCATTGCTCGGGCTACCGAAACGATGATCTCGTCGAGAAACTGTGGATCAGTATTATGGAGCAAGCGCGCAACTACGAGGCACTCGCAGCAAAGATGACGGACCTGGCACTTCGTTTCTATCCCTCGGACGTTGTTTTCCCTCTGCGTATGTTTATCCCCCCCAAAAAAAAAAAGTTGTTTGTGCATCTTCTAACCCGTAAACGCAGAAACCATCTGCCGATTTTTGGAGCTCTACAGCTTGCAGGCCAGGGTCCCGAGCAGTTCTGTCAACTGGACGATTGACGCCCTCCACAATGCAAATGTGCCCTACAGCGCACTTTTCGAGGCGTACCGATCGCTGATGATGTCGCCCGACCAGCGGAGGGATCCTGCAATGTTTTCACACCTGTCTGCTGTGATGAAGTGTCTTATCGAAAAGTGGCTTGCCGTGATCATGCCCAGCATCTCCCGTGGCGCCAAGGCAGCCTACATTCCGAGGTATTTGATAAATTATTGCCTCTTTTTTTTTCCTTTCGTTTGTGCTCAGGAACTCTCGCAGTGAATCCTTTTCCGCGAAAGCGATTGACGAGGTCCTCACCCAGATGATCAACGAGCCCAAAAATGCCCCGCTTTCACAAGAGCTCAAGGAACTTCAGCGCAGCATCAAGCGCTACTTCCCCTGATTCGGTCAATTTTCGTTTTGTAGATTTCATTGTTTGTTTCCTTTGTCAACTTGTGAAAACAAAGGCGGACCTCTGTTAAAATGTTTCACTGGGCAGATACAGCAGGTGCCTCAATGCTGGCAAGGAACGAGTAGAAGAACTCTGCCTGCTCAAAGTCGGGCTTGGCCGAGACCGAGACCGAGATGTTTGCCTCCTGCAGCTTCGCGGGGAGGACCTCTTCGAGCTTTGTGAGGAGAGCCTCCTGGACCTTCCCGTGGACCTTCTTCTCGATGCCTGCCTTTGTGTCGCTGACGCTAAAGTAGTCGAGCAGATCGAGCAGCTGGGCAAACTTGGTGGCAAACTCGTCGCCCTTGGCCTTTGCGAGGAGGACGGGTGTGTTTACATTTGTCACCTGCGCCTTGAGGACGACGTACGCGCCCTTCTGGAAGCTGGTGGTGAGTTGCAGCGTGATGCCCATGTCGGCGGTCTTGCTGGGGATGGTCTCGATCAGCTTGGCGGCCACAGTCGCCGCAATCTTCTCGTCCGTCACCATCGCCGTTGCGGCTCGCTCAGCCAGCTTGCCGGCAATCCCAAAGAAGCCCTTGGGTGCCTTCTCGGCCACCTAAAATGCACACCGGTCGGTTCATGTAACAGAAAAAGGGTGTGCCTGAGCATGGATGTGCGCATCGCACCTTGGCCTTGACGACCTCGTCCTTGTTGAGCAGCAAGACGTTGAGGTAGAAGGGGGGCAGCACCACTGAGGACAGAGAGGACATCGCAACAAAAATATGGTTTGCGTTTTTTAAACGGTCACGTAGGACCCTATGTTTCCACGCGCACTTGCTTGGCGGCACGGGCGCAGGCACGGGCGCTGCTTTGCGATCCTTTGTGCGTCGCCCCGGCTGCGGCACGAACACCACCACGGGCATCAAGACCACGGACATGGTCACTCGCACGTCGACATCGCCAAGGTGCGCACACAAAAACCGTCCAGTGAACTCCAGAGTAAACACCTGCCTGTAAAGCTCGGCAAGGAGGCAGCGAGGATCACGTGGGTGGGCGTGGGTGCCAACATTGCTCTGACCGTGACCAAGGGCATTGCGGGCGTGCTGTGCAACTCGGCCTCGCTCATCGCCGATGCGGGCCACAGCGCGAGCGACCTCGTCAGCGACGGCATGACGCTGCTCGCCGTTCGCTTCGCGCGCAGGCCGCCCACCGAGGCGTTTCCGTATGGGCTCGGCCGCGCCGAGGTAGGAACTGAATGAGCCTTTGAGGAGGGGGATGGTGGATGCACGGTACTGACAAACCTGTGCAAGACACTCGGCGCGCTGTCCATCGCTGCCCTACTCGTCGGAGGCTCCGGGGGGATCGCGTGGCATTCGTGCCAGCAGATTGCGCGGGTGGTAACCGCTGTGCCGGGTGCTGATGCCGTTGTGGACGAGATGGTTATGCATCCCGCGGCGCTTGGCATTGTCGTTGCGTCTATCACGGTGAAAGAGCTCCTGTACCATGCCACAGTACACGTCGCCCGGAAGCAGAATAGTCAAGTGCTCTTGGCCAACGCGTGGCATCACCGCAGCGATGCCTTTTCGAGCATCATCGCCCTGGTCGGGGTCAGCGGCGCACTGTTCGGGTACCGGTTGCTGGACCCGATCGGTGGCGTGGCAGTCTCGTTGATCATTGGCTGGATGGGCGTCGACATCGGCTGGCGAAGCGTCCGCGAGCTCATGGACGGTGATGTCGCGCGATCTACCAAACTGAAGATCGCAAAGTCCATCGAGACAGTTGTCTCCAGTGCCCATGTTACGTTTGAGAACGTGCGAGCTCGCCGAATGGGGCCATTTGTCAGCGTCGACCTCACGCTCGTCCTCCCTCCCAACCATACAGTCCAAACCGCATCCTCCCTGGCCGATCTCGTTAGAATGGAGCTGCAGGAAAATGTACGTTTATTTTTATTTTTATTTTAAATTTAATTTTAAATTTCGTTAGACTCCAGAGGTGAATGAAGTCCTTGTCCAAATCAGAGCAGGCCCTCTCAGTGCTGCTGATAACGAGCATCGCCGTGAGTCTCTAGATCAAAACCACGTGCCTTCAAAGCCACAAATTGATACTCATCACCCATTGCCATCGTCGATGTACTTGGATGCAGCATTGTCCCTTTCGCAAAGACCCAATATCCTCGGCATCTCAAGCATCTCTCTCCTCGTGATTAATGGCCAGCCCGTTCTCAAGGCTGAGGTTCACGTTCCTTCAACTTTGTCCGCACAAGAGGTCTGTTTTGGTGGATCATTTGAGGCTGATTTTTCAATCGCAGGTCAACTCACTTTGCATAGCCGCACAGCAAGAACTCGAGAAAGTACGCGATGTAAAATCTGCGCTGGTCGTCACAGTCACCAATAAACGTGCCGAGGATATTTAAAAGCTTTTGCACTTTTCTTTTTTGTTCAAATTTAGATTTTGTTGTTGTTGTTGTTATTGAAACTCTAGGACCCTAAACGTTTGCAGTGACTTCGCAGATGCGGAGTGCGGTAAGCTGTTGTCGGTGGCCTCGCGTACGTTGCGAGTTCTTGCGTCTATGGCCCAAGAAAAAAAAAAATAATATTAAGAAGAAGAAGAAACAAAAGGGCGCTCATCCATCCATACCGTCTGTGCTTGAAGATGGTCAGTTTCTCGCCCTTGAGGTGCTCGATCACGGTGGCCTTGACAGAGACGTAGTCGGGGCTGATGAAGGGTTGTCCCAACAGCTTGAAGTCTTGTCCACGTGCTGAAACGACTTGGTCAAACCTGATCGTCTGTCCCAACTCGACTCCCTAGTAGTGACCACCCACGGCACGTTAGCGCTTCCGTTTCAAAGGGAGGCGTACCTTGAGCTTGTGCACGACGAGGACATCGTTCATCGAGACCTCGTACTGGCGCTGATAGAGCTGCACCATTGCAAAGACCTTTCGTCCAAGCGGGTGCACGTTGGGCTTCACCGGCGCTAACGCTGTGAGGGTACGTTTAGCACGTTTGGTCCGAAGAAACAAAAAGAAGCACAGCACGTACGCAAACCGGCGTCCGGTTTTACAAGGGAGACGGCAAGAGGCCTGGACACAGCGGCAGCGGCGGACGACGACACCTGCGCCTCCGTTGCAAACGTGCGCTGCGCGACTGTAGCAAGTGCACCCAGGTTAGAAAGAGAGGAGGAAGCCGGGGCCTAGGGCCCTGGGGGGGAGGTGTGGGGGAGGACTGTACCTGAGGCAAACCGCAAGCCGTGCCGTGCCAGCATTTGTCGGGCGACTCACACAGAAATGGGCCACGTGGACTAAAGATGGCGGCAAAATAAACTTGGTTCACCCACTCATTTTTTTCTTAAAGCTTTGACGTCCAAAACGCCGCCAAAGCGCAAGAAGGAAGGCGACGGCCCCGGGCCAGCAGGCGCCCAAGCGCTCGAGACAGAGGTCAAGCACTCGACCATCTCCATGTCGCTCCACTGGACGACCTCATCCAGGACGCGTCGCTTGTGGTCGAGAACCCCGCCGCGTGGGAGGCGCACGATCCCGGCCTCACTACGCTGTACGAGGGCCACCACGACACGCGGATGTCCCGCAAGCAGTGGCGCTACGAGACGGGCGCCGACCCTTGCGCGCTAGGTAGTTGCGGATTTTTGTGACAGGTGCGGGAGGCTGGCCGGGCGTGGACGGTGCAAATACGGCGTTGCCGAAGACGGCGATGCGGCGGTGGTCGGGCCCAAGGACGTCGTTGGCGATGCTGTCCAGGACGCGCTGCTCCTTGATCATCTGTTTAAATCGCTGCTGGCCCCACCAACGCGCGCCAAAGTGGGCCCAAAGTCGCTGCCAATTGGGGATCCATACCTGTGTGAGGCATGCTGCGATGGTCCTTGCGTTGGCCGACTTGAGCGACGCGTGCGACAGTTGCTCGAGCACAGGCTGTATGGTCATGTTGCGCTGATTGGCCTTGCGCACGGCGCGGCCGAGTGGTCCTCGTGGACGAGTTTCGCACCAGCAAGATTTGCCACGCCTGCCTCAACCTTACCGACCAAAACGTCAGGATGCACGTGTCCAAGCACTGCAAAAGTGTCTGCCATTGGACGTGGAACCGCGACGTCAACGGTGCTCGCAACATCGGCACGCTCTTCAAGGCGCACATGGCTGGCCTCCCTCGTCCCGCCATCATGTGCCGCGGCCTCTGAGCAACAACAACGTCAACAACAACAACTTTTGCAGGAAGGAACACATTGCACACCCGTGTCCGACCTGCATCGGGCTCTGAAAGAAGGGCCTATACTTTGTAAAAGGTATGCTCCTCCTTTATTTTTGGTTCGTGATCAGGTACTAACCCCCTTTATTCTGAATTTTGAATGTTGAATGAATGTTGAATGAACGTGAATTGTTGATTCTCATCCATTTTGCACACAGGGGTACAGTCCACACTCGATCCCACCAACTCATTTTTTTGTACACTAACAGGGAAGAAAAAGGAAACCTACGAAGGGGCCAGAGAGGAGGGGGGTGGGGTCCCTGATGGGGAAACCGGTGACGATCGCTGGACCAGCAGCACGGTCAGACCGTAGAAGCTAATGACAAACCTCGACCAAATGAACAGCGACGAGCCGTCAAACACGAGCTCGCTGATGGCCTCGCACGCGTTCCACACGACCTCGATGGCCACGAGTTGCCGCGGCAGCGACAGGACCGCGTCGCTAACTGTCAGCGTCAAAAGATCCTTGAACGTCACTTGCCCGCGCCGCTGCAGGATCACGTTCTCCTCCTCGTCGGCAGAGGCGATTGCGGCGGCGATGTGGCTGGCCATCTTGGCGAGGTACACGCTGCCCTTGAAAAAGTGCTGCCTCCTTGTCTGGTGCACATCCACACGGTCGTTAGCAAGAAAAGAAAGAAACAAAAAGAAAACGCACAGTCTTGTCGCTGGACGTGTACGCATCGTGGAAGCCCTCACCGGCCGTCGCACAGGCCACCGTCGCGCTCAATCCGTGGAAGCCGGCGAGCGACAGAGCCGTCCCAAACACGAGCGTTGTTGCCATGCCGCACGCAACACGTCGGAAAGTGTACGCAATACGTCCCAATTAATTTGGCAACCAGGCTTGGTGGCGCGCGCAAAACGCAACCCACCTCCAAACTATGCAGCTGCTCGCCAAGATCGCGAGCGTCTCTCTCCTCCACCGTATCGTTGCTGCTGCTGTTCGGTTTGCTCATAAAAGCCTCGTCTTGCGCAGGGACGTGCCTCGCGCTGGAGAAGCAGCAGATCAAGTCGTGCTTTGTGAGGTTATCGAAGACGTCGCTGGAGATTGCGGTGCTGCCGGCTAACGAGAGCGGCATGATCGTGTGGGTGAGCCTGGATGCGGTACTGTGCTGGCCGTTTGCGAACGATAGATTGATTGGCCCAACCATAACAGAAAGACGTGTACGAGGAGGTGCGCATCGAGAGCAAGAACAACGACCTGATCGTGCTCGAGCTCACGTTCGAGCACCTCACCAAGGCGATCAAGGCCAACATGCAGGGGCAGGAGATGTTTTTCAAGCTGATCAAGCGCGACGACCTCAAGATGCTCGCCGTGTTCAGCAAGAGCCAGGTTTCAAAGGGTGGAGCTCTGTACGCGTATAATTGAAACGACCCTTCACCTTGTAGACAAGCCAGGGACTGCAGGTCACAGTCGAGCAGTGCATCCCTGTGAGGGTACTACGACCGGACGAGACGCCGGCGATCCGTGCGCCCGAAGTCCCTGATGCGCAGGTGAAATGAGTTAATTCTTTTTTGAAATAAAAAAACTTTTTTTTTGAACTTTAAACAAAAAGATCAACGTGGTACTCCCCTCTGCGCAGGGCCTGCGCACCGTGCTCGATCGGATGAAGACGATGGGCTCGCAGGTCGCCGTGACCGTGAACAAGCAGGGCGAGCTTCGATTGCACGTCCAGAACGACTCTGTCGACGTGGTTACGCAGTACAAGGACCTCCAGATTGCTGTGCCTGTTGCCAAGGAGGGCAGTAACACCAACAGCAGTGCCACCACCGCGACGGGGACCGGCGGCGCAACCGGCGGCGGAACGGCCAACTCCCTCGAGGCCCGCGTCGACGTCAAGGAGCTCCACCGCGCCCTCGCCGTCCACCTCGCACAGCCGGCGTACATTGTCTGCAGTACGTCGAAGCCCAAACGGGTCGGGTTGGTTGGTAACGTTAATTGTGTTTACACAAGGTATTTCAAGGGGCCGAACAGTCATCTTGTACGCCGCGCTTGACGACGCCGAATCTGGCCGCAAGAGCAACTACATTGCCATGTACCTCCCAACTCGTTCCGTCACCGAGGCCGACGAGAACGACGCCACCGCCGCAACGGCAGCAGCGGCCTCAGCGGCCACAGCGGCCCCTGACGACGATTGATGAGTCGGAAAGCTGAGAAAAAAAAAATTGGGGGGTGTGATGAATTCTTTCAGATGGTCGCGTGCAGCGGCCCAGTTCAAAACAAACCATTTGACCCTTGCTTTACCCCGGTTTTCCTACTAATTACGACACCACTTTCTTTTCCGTCTGCTGCGTCGTGTCAGCTGTTGTTGTTGTTGTTGTTGTTTGGGGCTCTTTGGGCAAAGCGAGGGCAGAAGTGGTTTTTAACGTTTCAATAAATTAAACCACGTTTCAGGTGTTTTTTTTCCGTTGAAGAAAGGAGAGAAAGGGACCCCGAGTTATCCCCCCTTCTTTCCTCCCAACCTCCCCCCCCCCGTCCCTTTGTGTGTGCAAGGGCTCTTCAGTGAAGAGACCAAGCAGCCGGGCTGCAACACACCTTGAAACCACCTTCATAAAAAAAAAAAAACCACCGACCCCTCGAAGTACAAACAAACAACAAACCACATGGCAGCCTTCAACAAGTTTGCCGTCCTCCTCCTCGTCGCGGCCCTGCTGGTCTCCTCCACCCTCGCCGACAGCACCGCCAACGAGTTTTGGAAGAGCCAGGGCAAGGGTCCCCAGCGCCGCACCGCCGCCGCACCTGCCGCGCCTGCCGTACCTGCCGCACCTGCCGCGCCTGACGCACCTGCCGCACCCGCCGCACCCGCCGCACCTGCCGCGCCTGCCGCACCTGCCGCGCCTGCCGCACCCGCCGCACCCGCCGCGCCTGCCGCACCCGCCGCGCCTGACGCACCTGCCGCACCTGCCGCACCCGCCGCGCCTGGTCCCAACAACAACAACCCGTCCACCCTGAACTACTGCTCGGCCGCGTTCGACAGCCGCGAGACCCTCTTTGGCATTGTAAGACGCACAACAATTATCGTAAACAATTATTAATACAACGAAAACAGCTTCGCTCCGGCTCCGCCGCCAGCCTCAACGCTACCGAGTACGCCAGCCTCAAGGCCTCGATCGCCCGGGATAACCAGAACCTGGCCACCTTTGGCTGCTGCAACGTCGGTCCCACCCTCAACTACTACACCAAGACCTGTAACTCGAAAAAAAAATATTTTTTTTTTCCTGTCCTTATTTTTTATTTTTTCCACACAGACGCCCAGGGCAGCTCGTTCTGCGGATTCGACTTTAACGACTACACCTCGGTCGCCCAGGTTTGCAGCGTCGGCATCTACCACGTCAATGTAATTTTTATTTTTATTTTTATGAAACACGTTTTAAAAATCTATTTTTTCAGGCCTGCTTCAGCGCAAACACCAACTTTTACTGCTACAGCATTACCGACGTCACCAACCGCACCCTCTGCATTGCCGCTGAGAGCACCCTCGTCGCCACGACGATCAGCCTCCCTGCCCAGCAGCCCGACGTGTACCTCATGAGCCAGGTTCCGCCCTGCACGCCTGCCACGACCCAGTACCGCACCCCCGACGGCTCGTGCAACAACGACGGCTCCGTCCCCTTTGCCGCCGGTGCCCCCTCGTGGTACAATGCCCGCTACTCTGGCATGGCCAACAGCCTCTTCACGCACGAGTACATCAGTACGTCCCTCGCCGCTATAGAATAAATTTTTGCTGTTTTATTTATTTATTTATTCTACGTACTATTTGCAGTCAGCCAGGACGCCACGACCTACCTCAAGACCGGCCCCAACCCCCGCGAGATCTCCAACAAGCTGTTCACCCAGACCGAGTTCATCCCCAACCCCGTCAATGCTAACGGCCTCGCCATGGCCTGGGTCAACTTTTTCGTGCACGATTTCATGGATCATGCCAACACGGACTGGCAAAACTACATTGCCTTCGAGCTGCCCGAGGACGATCCTCTCTGGGGCGATGTATAAAATGCGAATATTACGAAAAACTCTAATTTTTTCTCCCTTTTGTGCTTTGCAGTACATCAGCGACCCCAATGCGCCCAACGACCTGTACATGCTCATCCCCGGCACGAGCCCGTCCAACGACTACACCGGCCAGGGCTTCCCCACGCGCCGCAACGCCGCGACTGCCTGGTTCGATCTTTCGCAGCTGTACGGCTCGAGCGCCGCGAACGTCAACGGCATGCGTGCGTTTGTTGGCGGCCAGATCAAGATGAACGCCACGACCAACATGCTGCCCGACCTCGTGGGCGGTGCGCGCTACGTCAAGAACCCCTACCAGGCCGGCGACTACCGCGTCAACTTCCACCCCGGCCTGACCGCGATGACGACCATCTGGGCGCGCGAGCACAACAACATTGCCAGCCACCTTGCCGCGCTGTACCCCGCCATGGACGACGAGGCGCTGTTCCAGACTGCGCGCCTGATCACCGGACGCGAGGTGGTGCAGGTGCACGAGGCCGAGTGGTCCAACCAGCTCTACACCGACATTGCCGACCAGATCGTGACCTTGGGCCTGCTGCAGATGATAACCCCCGAGACGGTCGTGCCCCCGCAGGCCGTGCTCGAGGTGCCCGAGGAGTTTGTGGCCAACTACAAGTGGCACACGTTTGTCAACCCCTACCTGACCCTGCGCACCAACACGGGCGGCCTCGTTCACGGCGCCCCCGCCCAGATCGACTACATTGCCCAGTTCCAGGACACGACCGTCCTGCGCACGTACGGCCTCTCTGCCGTGACCGTCGGCCTGGCCACGGCGCCGTGCGGTGTCCAGCGCTTCAACAACCTCGCTCCTGGCCTGCAGAACCACAACCACCCGTACCTCGTGAGCCAGCCCATCAACACCATGTCGTACCCGTCGTGCCAGGTCGTGCCCGTGTTTGACTCGATCGCCACCGACATCCTCCGCGACCGCGAACGCGGCATCCCCAAGTACAACGCCATGCGCAAGCTCGTCTCGGCCGGCGTGTTCCCCCAGGCAAACTTCTTTGACGACCTCTCGGACAACGCCGAGCAGGCCGCCATCCTCGCAGACCTGTACCAGTGGGACATCAACAACGTCGACGCCATCGTCGGATCGCACGGCGAGCACATGTACCCGCATCAGGGCTTCCCTCTCACCATGGTCGCCGCCTTTGTGCCCTTTGTCATCGCGCGTGTCACCCTCGATCGCTTCTACACTGCCGACTTCACCCCCGAAAAGTACACTCAGTGGGGCTACGAGCGCGCGCAGTCGATCAACTTTGCTCAGGTATAAATAAAAAAAATAAAATAAATTAATAAATTAATAATGTCGTTGTAGGTTCTCTGCGACAACGGCGTCACCTGCAACATCCCCAACCCCGCCGCCGTCTTCCAGGTGTGGGACATCACAAAGATGTCCACTGCCACCATGACTCCCACCCCCTTTTAATGCGGAAATCGCCGCGGCCGGTGATATAAACAGTACTTGAGTAATTGATTGTTGTCTTTTCTGTCTCTCTTCCTCTTCTTGCAATGTCCTTCTGTTTCCATTGTGGCAAACCATCCGAATGCAATTTAGTGTGGAAAAAAAACAAAATTGCAAGAACGACCTTACGCTGTTTGTTTCACAAATGAATCCGGCACAGTCTCACCAGCCCATTCAAGGAGATGTTCCTTTGTTGTTTCTCACGTTTCTCCGTCCGCGACCTTGTCACCTGCTTTCCACGAAGCAGCGCCGCTTGCGCCGGGTCCTCTCGCTTGCAACCAGCTGCGCACAAGCGGTTGTCAGGCACACTCAAATTGTGACCATTTGGTTTCACCTTCGCGCACCCTTTTCAAACTTTTTCCCTGCATTCCTCCGATCCTCGTCTTCCCATTTCTGAACCACCACCACAACAAACAGCAAACAGGGCAACCGCGTAGGTGTTTTTGTTGTGCACTGGATCAACCAGCCAAGAGCGTCCAACTCAAGCCGCAATGTCAGCCACACCCACCGCCGCCGCGACCGCCGCACCATGTGCTCCCGGCTATCGTGGTACGAGAGAAAAAAAACCAGAGCGAGGCACGCGGTCTAGGTAGGTCCTAACCTTTTCTCCTATCTTTTTGTCATTCGCCCACCAACGGACGGACAAACGAACGAAACCAGACGACAACTACATCATCTTTCAGAGCAAGCTGACCAACTTTGAGTACGTTTTTTTTTTTTTTCATTTGACCGCCACACTCCGTGGGTTTCCTTCGGCAAGGAAAAGCGTCCTATCCCTTTTTCCACCTGTCTTTTATTAACGAGCGCATTTGTATCCCATCACTGACACATTCTTCTTTTATTTTCACATGCCCTTATTTCCTTTCCTGCAGTTGTGCCCTCAACCAGCCCGCCCATTATGCGCTCATCTGCGTCTGGTTTGCCACGGTCGCCTTTGCCCTGGTCGAGTTCCTGCTGGCGCAAGTCCGCAAGACCGACAAGAGCCCCACGTCGGTGCGCGTCAGCTACTTTGTGTGGGTCGCCTGGGGCTGGCTCAACTACGTCTACGTGATCACGCACCCCTACGCCTCGGTCGTCGACCCCTACGACGCCGGGTTCATCCTCTTCGCCGTCGCCATGCGAATGGGCGCGTCGTCGTGGCTGTCGGTCATGATCCAGCGCCACCTCATCATTACCGGCGCACAGTCGGTCTCGTTGCAGGGCAGCAAGACCCACAACGAGGAGGGCGCCAAGCACGTCTTCACCACGCTCAGCAATCTGTCCAACCGCTTCCTCCTGCCACAGACCGCCGTCTACATTGTCGTCATGTTTGTCCTCGTCGGCATCGTCCCCACCATCCTCGTCTCGGAAAGCTTCAACACGCCGCTGCCCGTGCTCGAGAACCTGCTCATGGGCGGGTGGATCGCGTCCATCTACATCGGCACGCTCTCCCCCATCGGCGTCGCGTACGTGACGTACCACGTCCGCCACGTCGTCATCGAAAGCATCAGGTTTTCGCGCAAGCGTGCACGCATCGCCCAGGGCAACGCAGAGAAGGGCGGCGAGGTCGACAGCGGCAGCGGCAGCGCAGGCGGCAAGGACGAGAGCACGGGCAACAGCGGCAGCAACCACAAGGACGCCAAGCAGATCAGCGGCAGCAAGGACACGGGCTCTGGCAACGGCAGCAAGAGCAACGGCAGCAAGGGCAACCACAACACCAAGTCATCCACCAGTTCAGACCTCGACTCGAGGATGACAGACCTCATGAAGCGCCTCACCGCCAACGTCATCATCAGCAGCGTGATCGCTCTCTTCAACGTTCTCCTCCTCATTGGTGCCGCGATGGTTGGCTACCAATACTGGTAATTTAAAAAAAATAGTATTTTTTTTTTCTGAAATAACTGAATAAAAAAACAGGATCTTCCATGTGCACCAAGCCCAAGCCACCCTCGTACGCAATTGCCATTACTGTTTGCCTTTTCCTGATAATTTTCGTTCCTTCCAGCATATCATCCTGCAACTGAACTACTACCGAGGAAGCTTTTGGCAATCGTTCACATGGTCCAGCACAAGCGACACCAACGGCGCCGTGTCAAATAACAGCAGCTTACCCAGCTACCAGAACGGCACGCCGATGGGATCGCCCCGCCCCGCCGTGGGCGAGCTCACCGAGATCATGGGCAGCGACGACCAGGACCAGACCGTGGTCAGCAGCAAGACGCCCTCCTCGGTGCGCATCGGCAACGTCATGATCGACATGGACGTGCTCAACGCCGTCTCAAATACCAACACCAACGACGCCGCCGAGGCCCAGGACGCCCCTAACGACCCGAACGATGTCCCCGACGTCTGAGCGGATATACTACCTTTCCCCCCTATAAATCGATACGTTTTTACTGTGTAAAACGGCTATTACTCCTTCAGTTGTATTGGCAGGGGGTTTTGGTATTGGGGGGAGGTACACAGCAACAAAAATAGCTGCGCACGATCAATGATAAGTTGACGAATCGAGTTTTTTTTCATTGGGGTTCGTGACAAAAACAACCAAGCCCCAGTTGAACGGCCGTTCCCTCTCCCCTTCCCCCTCTGTCGTCTCGTGCTGCTCCGCCTATTACCTTGTGCACTTTTTTTCACGCAGCTAAATCCCGTTGTTGTTGTTGTTTTACCACTTTAGATCGTCGGACAACATGCTCGCCAGTGTCCAAGCCCGCGTCCACGCCGACCTCGAGGCCACCAAGAACGGCCAGGAGTTTGGCTCGACCCTCCCCCACCACAAGTCTGGCAGTGTGTTCAACAAGATTGGCGGCACCATCTCGCACACGTTCCGCTTTGGCGACTGGGGCAAGAAGTCGTCCATCTCGCACTCGTCTGCCGAGGCTGCCGGCCACGCCGCTGCCCCCTCGCCGCACGCCGCTGCCACCACCGCCGCCACCGCCCACGGCGCCGTGTCGCCCGTTGGCCACAGCGCCTCCCCGTCTCCCGTCGACCCCAAGGCGGCCCTGCAGGCAAAGCTCGAGTTCCTGCTGGGCGCCATCCTCAGCCAGGTCGACACGGTCATCCTCTTTGACGACTCGGGCTCGATGGCCACGGACGGCATCCGCCACGGCGTGTCGCGCCTGCGCGAGGCCACGGACGCCGTGACGCAGATCGTCAGCATCGCCGTCAAGTTTGACCAGGACGGCGTCGACTTTTACACGCTCAACACCAAGGAGAAGTTCTCGTTCACGCCCGCGACCGACATCTCGTTCGCGTTGGCACGCGTCAAGGCCTACGGCAGCACGCCCATCGGCGCCCGCCTCAATGCCATCGTCACGCCCTACCTCGAGAGCCTGCCCCACCACGCCCCCGGCACCCCGCCCTCCAAGAAGCCCCTCAACCTCATCGTCATCACCGACGGCGAGGCCGACGACGAGGACGCCGTCAAGAAGTCCATCTCGACCCTCGTCCAGGGCCTCGTCGCCAAGGGATACGTCCCAAAGGAGCAGGCAGGTATCCAGTTCCTCCAGGTCGGCAACGACAAGAACGCAGCCGCTTTCCTCCATCGTCTCGACGTCGCAATGAAGGGCGATGGCGACATTGTCGACCACACTGCCTTTGATGCAAAGGACCCCAAGCCGCTCACCCAGGTCATCCAGAAGGTCCTCCTCGGCAGCCTCGTCCACGAGGTCGACGAGCTGTTCTAGCGTCTCCTTTTATTGTTTTTGCTGTTTTTCCTTGTTCTACAGTTCAAGCACTGTCCTTTTGCTTGCTTCGAAAAATTAAATAAAAATAAAGAACGTATTCATAAAATTTCTTTTTTGTTCGTGGCTCTATTGCAGCATTGGCCTGGAGACGATCGCGGTATAGCGAGCTCGTCTTTCCTCATGCACAGACCCCAGCGTCGTCGTCCACAGCGTCCTCGCCCTTTTTGTGACATTTGCAATCTATGGGTCCTGCACTGGGTGAAAATGGCGACGTTGTTTTGCTCAGTTTTTTTTTTTTTGTTTTTGCCCCACACGCAGTTTCAGGCACCACTCGTCCTTGTGCTTGCGTTTCCGTTGCTGCGGCTGGCCGCTGCTGCCACATGCCCTTTTTTTGTTTTCGTTTTTTTTTTTTTTTTTTGCCCTTGCCTTTCCAATAATAAAATTTGCGTTCCGCAGGGACCGACCGAGCGCACGGATGGCCAACCTGT
>Ga0302233_10001327_pt1 | contig 17285 bp, 29 predicted proteins | sample II_Palsa_N3_1_FD_193516 | JGI IMG/M metagenome (GOLD analysis project Ga0302233, IMG submission 193516) | Peat permafrost microbial communities from Stordalen Mire near Abisko, Sweden - II_Palsa_N3_1 | ecosystem: Environmental > Terrestrial > Soil > Palsa > Peat permafrost | place: Sweden... | reverse complement strand
GCGCACGCGTCCGTAAGCGCCTTGGCATCGGTGGCATGGCCTTTGAACGCATTTGGATCTGCCACGGCTTGGCCTAGTTTTTGATTGGCGAGCCTACGGGAGTAGGGAAAAGACATATTCTTTTAATAAAGGAAAAATACACTGAAAAATCATACGCGAGGTCGGTGGGAAACTGCTTGAGAATGTCATCTGCTACCTGAGCTTGTTCAGATACAAAGGCGTCCTGCTGCGATGGGTATGCTGCCAGAAGGTTGTTGGTCTTGTCCAACTGCTTGGCGAGCTCGTCGATTTGGTCCGCCAAGGGCTGGGTGGAAAAAAAATGAAAAAACAGTTATTTTAAAAGATCCAAGTTGCAGCTGCTACCTTGTCGGTTGCCAATGATGCAGAGCTGGACGTGACCAAGAGCTGATCTCTGAGTTCTTTGGCGGCTGAGGATCCCACGACGTTGGGCTGCTTGTCCTTGCGCAAGACGTCGAGGGCTGCGTCCGCGGCTTGACGAATGAGGGCCTGTTGTTGCTTAAGCGCACTTGCAGTTGGGGGGACTTTTTTGAGCTCGCTCTGGATGCCCGAAAGGACTTTGTTCGTCTGTTGCACGGTGTCTTTGGTTGCCTTGGCCGCATCGTGCATCCGGCTCTTTTCCTTGGCCACAATAGTTGCAACTTTTTCTCCAATTGTTTTCATCGGTTGCTGCAACGTGTCCACAATGCCCTTGAGGTCAGTGGCAGTTTTGGAAGGGTCGCTAGCACTCTTCAGGCCTCGCTCTGCGTGCTGTTCTTAGCAAAGATAGCAAAAACATTTTTCATACTGGTTGCATCAATCGAGGCCGCGAGTTCCTTCACGTCCGGTGATTCAGACGACTGCACCTTGCTCAGCAAGGACGTCGGGCTCGCGTTGGCGTTGACACCCTAGTAGAACGAGAACTTATTTATTTTTTTTCATATGTCGGACTACCTTGAGGGCGGCACAAAGTGCGGCGAGGTCGACGCCGTTAAGATCTTTGGCTGCGATCCCTCCCACTAGCTTTTTGACGTTTTCAAGCGCCTGAGCTGTCTTTTCCTTTTCGTGTCCCTGACGAGGAATGGAATGGTTTTAATAAAATTTTATTTGTGTGTGTGTGTGTGTGTGTGTGTGTTTTCCACCGTCTCCTACCTTGGGGTGCTTGGCTGGATCCAGCTGGGAGGCCGCCTGAACGAGGTTGGACGATGCGGAAACGATGGCAGCTGGCAGCTCCTTGGCGATCGTTTGAGAATCGGCAATTTGCTGGTGTGCGCAGACCTCCTGTGCAGCCTTTATGGTCTCGATCTGGTTTTGAGCTTGGTCGACGATAGCACCGAGATTCTTGGCTTTTTCAGGCAGGCTTAGCAGGGGCTGAGAGGACGGCTTGTCGGCGATCAGGGCAAGTTCATCGGTTGCCGCCTGCAAGTCGAGGACGGCCTGTCTGGCGCTTGCATGGTGCGCACTGATGCCAACTTTGTGAGCCTCGCTGATGGCGTCGAGCGCTTTGTTGAGAGACGTCAAGACGGCTGCTTCCACCGCTTGGACATCCGCGCCCCCTCGGAGCTTGTGTGTGTGGGCGGTCAGGTCGCTCTGAACCTGGGCGAGTTCATCAGCGGCTGTCTTCGCGGCACGAGTGGTGGCTTGGGGGACGGCTTCCAAGGACGACTGGACCTTGCTGGCGAGGGCTTTCACCGAGACATCTGCGGTCTTGGTCTCGCTGGCAATGCTTGCGCCAGACTGGGTCGAATCATTCAGTTTGCTGTCCACCTTTGCCAGCGCCGCCAGGGCAGATAGGGCGGCAGCGGCTGCATCCGAGGTAGCGAGCGACTCTGATCCGTCTCCTTGCTGCTCTTGCAGTTGATGGTCACGCCTTGCGAGGGCGTCCTGGAGCTGGTCGCGCACCTGGCCGAGGTCGGTGTTTGCACCCACGAGACTGGCGACCGCTTCGACGAGGTCGGCGGCCTGATTGAGACCTTGGTGCATCTGCGTTTTGGAGCTGTTGTCCTCGAGGAGATCGCTCCTGAGGGCGAGAATGTTGTTCTGCTGATCGACAAGGGCAGAGTGCAGGTCGTCCTTGAACTGGTCCGCCAACGACGCAGCGTTGGCGGCGTGATCGTCAATACCGCTTTGGAGCGCTCGCAAATCGTCGCGGACAGCGTCGACCTGATCCTGGACCTCGGACGCCGGCTGGTCAGACAGCAGTTTGAGCTTGTTGACACCTTGACGTAGCTTGGCGCCGTCCGCGTGCTTGAGGAGGGCGGGGTTGATAACAGGATCGAGCTTGGACGAGAGTTGTGCTGCCACCGACGTGATCTGATTGCGCAGGCTGTCGCTGACTGGCTGACCAGCTTCCGACGCTGGCAGCAGCTGCTGGGATATCCCATCGAGCTTGGCCTGGAACTGAGGAGGGGTATGAGAAAAAATAACAAACAAATTGAAAACGTACGTCTGAAAGAGTCTGCTGCAGCGCCTCGGCGCTCCGTTGAGCTCGAGCCTTCTCGTCGTCCAAGAGGGCAGCTGCGGCAGCGTCAATTTCATCCAAAGCTGGGTTGACCTTTCCTGTCTTGTCGGCCGTCTTGTCATCCGTCGCGGTTGCTTCATGAGCGTCAGCAATGACAACGGCGGCCTTTTGGATCGCCTCTGACAGTGCGACCTGAGCGGCATTGGACGGGTCCACATTAAGCTCAAGGGTACGTGGCTGTGTCGCTAGCGTTGTGTCGGCCGTGTTGAGGGCATTTCGGAGGTCCTTCAGGGGTATCGATGCTCCGTTGTTATTGAGAGCGGCTTCCACGAGATTGCCGAGCTGGAGGAGGAGGAGGAGGAGGAGGAGAGAGAGAGAGGCAATTTTAGTGCGAATCCATTTGTGTGCAAGCGGCACCTTGGTAGACGCAGCAGCCACCGACTCGACATTGGCCCCATTGCCACCGGCGAGTTGCTTGATGGCCGAATCGAGCTCCTTTTGAGCGTTTGCGACAGCCTCGGGGTAGAGTTGACCGAGCTCTTGGGCCAGCACGTCCAGGGACTCGCTCGTCGCATCCAAGCTTGCAGGCAACTCTGACAGGGCAGTGATCGTGTCGGCAACAATCTCGCGCAGACGGTTCTACGAGCGATGTTGATGTATTTTTCCATTCAAGAAAGGTTTGTACCACGTTGTCGTTGGCGGCGCCCGATGTCAGCGCCGGCTGCATCTGGCGAACCTCCGTGAGGTCGCTGTTCACATCGTGGCGAACATTGGCGGCCTTGCCACCGCCGAGCAGATTCTGGTTTTGTTGCGGGTCCAGGTCGTCGACGAGCTTTGCGAGGATCGCGTCCAGCTTGTCCGCAACCGACCCAACCTGCTTCTGAACTTGCTTGTCCACGGGCTTTGCACTGTCAGCGTCCGCTTCGGCCTTGCTGTGCAATTGATCCAACTCCTTTTGCAAGGAGGCGAGGTCACCTGCATCCTGTAAAAAGAAAATAAGACCCTCATGATTTCTTGATCGCACCTTGGTGACATTGGCTTTGGCGAGTTGGAGGGCCTCGTAAACGCGACGCGGCTCCTCCTCGAGGACGAGGGCGGCGGCTTCGGCAAACTCGTTGGCAGGAGCGTTGACGCGACGTCCCGCGGACTTGACCTTTTTCGTGTCAACCGTGTCCTTGTTTGTCTCCAGATCAAGATGCTTGAGGGCCTGTTGGGTTTGCTTGCCACTCAAGTTGAGCATCTGATTACTGAATGGCGTCGTGACGGCAGTGACCGCCGAGGCGCTTTTGGCTTGAACACCACCGACTGATGCGGCCGCATAGGCGGCTGCGCGTCGCTCGGCCTCAAACGGCAGGAGGCCGAGAATCTCGCTGGCCAGGGCCTCGGATCGGTCGACAGCGTCCAACAGAGCATCGCGACCATTGTCGCTACCTGTCGGCTAGCAACAACAAGATAGTCAACTACTGTATTTCCGTAAAATTTATATACCGATGCCTCCAGAGACGCAACGCCCTTGTCCAGGTCGCTGTTTAGGGCGGCCACTGTCTTGTCGAGCTCGGCACGCATGTCCTTGGCGAGCCCTTGCTCCTGCAGGATGCGATCGTCCAGGTCCTTGACGTACTTTTCCAGCGCCTCTTTTGTCTTGCCAATGTCGCTGCCGAGGTTGTCGGCAGCATCCTTTGCAGGTAAGGATGGGTCGATTCCTCCCTCTTGTGCCTTCTCAACAAGCAAATCGCGCAGGTTGGCCGTGCTGGCATCACCCAGGAGCAGGGGATTCTTCTCAGCAGCAACGTCTGATGTCGTCTTGGCAGCAATCTCCTTGTACCCTTGGTTGTGCTTTGCGGCGATATCTGCAGGCGACGACGACGACGATTGGAGATCGCCGTTGAGGGCTTTCTGCAGAGCCACAAGCTCGAGCTTTCTTTTCTCCAGGTCGCCGCGGAGAACCCCGGCCGCAGCCGTGTTGGCCGCCAGTTGGTTGGCCAGAACAGCGTCCACCGTGCTTGGAAGCTCGCTCAACAAGGGTTGGACCTGCAAACTCAACTTTAAAAAAATACTTTTTTTCTTTCTTTCTTCTGGGATAGATAATATACGATTTGGATGGTCTTGCGGGGCTTGTTGATGTCGTCCTGCGCGCCGAGGACTGCACGCGAAGTCTCTCCGAGCGCCTTGACTGAAAAATCGAAATAACAAATTTAAAATTGGCCTACACTGCCCATTGCATACCCAACTCGTCAGAGAGTTTGGCGAGAGCCTTCTGTACTGGCGTGATGGCATTGCCTGTGCGCGCGCTGTAATCGTTGAGCTTGCCGAGGTTTGAAAGGTCGTCTGGGTTTCCCTCCTCTCCGTCCACGGCGCCGGCGGCGGCAGCAGCAGCAGCAGCAGCAGCAGCAGCAGCGTCGCCCGCGTCGAGTCTGATAGTTTCGTCTGCTTCGGTCAGCGAGTTGAGGAAGATCGGGAAAAGGTCGATCTTGGACAGGCGCACGTGCTCCTCTGTGATAATGATGTTGAGGTCGCGGATACAGTGCTCCAGGTTCTCGAGCGCGGCGAGGGCGGGCGGGTAGGCGTCGCGCACCTGGGCGCCCGAAGCCTGGAGGACATCGTTGATGACGTCTGCCAGGGCGTCGTTCAGGTCGTTGACCTTGTCAAAGTACGAGTGGAGGACCATGGAAAGCTCGGACGCGGTCGTGGGCTGGATGGCCTTGCGCGAGGTGGACTCGGCGAGCTTTGCAAAGTCGGCCGTGGCAAGCTCGTACGTGTCCACGAGCACATCCTTGTTGGCGTGCGAGGGCTCATCGTGCACTTTGCTCATGGCTGCGTGCACGCTCTCGAGGTGCCGCGTCGAGACAGCAAGATCGTACTGGACGCAGGCGATAAAGCTGAGCTTGGCGGTGTGGTAAAAGGCACAGGCGGCCTGGGCGATCTCCTGCAGGTGGTGCAGGAACTGGTGGTGGAAGGTTTCACGGCTTGCGTCCAGACTGACGACCTTGGTGTACTCCTGGTAGACCTGGACGACCTTGGCCTCCTCGGCGCAGAGCTCGTCCTTGATCTCGGCAAACGAGTCCTTGGTCTTGCGGATGGTGAAGGCGGCATACTCGAGCTGGGTTTGGATCGATCTAGAACAGGCAATGAGTGGGGTAAATCGCCGTCCACGAGGTACTGTTGCAAGGTGTTGGTCATCTTGACGCGCTCGTCAACATCGTTGATGCGGCCGTAGTACTGCTGGATGCAGGCGTGCGCCACCTGGATCAGCTCGTCCAGGAACACGGGGTTCGTGTCCACCCGATGCGCCAGCGGAATCGGCGCGTCTGCAAAGGCAGGGGACACAGGTCGTGTAAGCGACAGACGGTTCGTTTTCCTACTTGCCTGTTGTGGACATCCGGGAGCGGCACTTCAAAAAATATGTCAGAGGCCGATCCCACGTGGGCTGGCAAAAAAGCAGCGCCAAGCCATGCGTCGTCGCCTTTGTTCTCCTCGGGCACGAGCTCGGAGACGTCGTCGTTGTCGCCGGCTCCGGTGGACGCCACAGCAGCAGCAGGGGACGAGGGCGGGGACACATCGGAGCCGCTGTTGAGGCCATCGCTCAAGCGTTTTGTCCTGTTCCCCATCCAATATCAAGACGTGTACGACATGTACCGCCAGGCAAAGGCGTCCTTTTGGAGCGTCGAGGAGGTCGACCTCAGCCACGACATGGTATGCTGTTGACCTCCTGGAAAAGAGACCCTTATCGGCACGAAACGTCTAGGATGACTGGGTCGTGTTGACGCGAGACGAGAAGGAGTTTATCGGTTTGATCCTTGCGTTTTTTGCCGCGAGCGACGGCATCGTCACCGAGAACCTGGCCGAGCGTTTCTGCCGCGAGGTCCAAATCCCTGAGGCGCGTTGCTTTTACAGCTTTCAAATCGCGATCGAGGTGGCAATTAAAAGTCTTTGTTTGTTTTTTTTTTGTTTTGACTGTAACGATGCAAATCGCAAACAGGCTGTCCATTCGGAGATGTACTCGTTGCTGCTGGATACGTACATTCGCGACGACGACGATCGGGACAGGTTATTTGGCGCTGTCACCACGGTGGAGTCGATCAAGGCCAAGGCGGACTGGGCGCTGCGGTGGATCGACTCGTCGTGCTCGTTTGCCGAACGCATCGTGGCCTTTGCTGCTGTCGAGGGCATCTTTTTCTCGGCATCCTTTGCCGCCATCTTCTGGCTAAAGAAGCGTGGCATCATGCCCGGCCTCACGTTCTCAAACGAGTTGATCTCGCGTGATGAGGTAAGATCATTTGTTTTGGAACGTTTCTTTTTTTTTTTTGTAACACAGACCTTGTGCAGGGATTGCACACCAACTTTGCCTGCCTCTTGTACAAACACCTTGAGCACCCGTTGCCGACGTCTTCCGTGGAGGTGATCATCAACGAGGCGGTCCATGTGGAGAAGATGTTTATAACCGAGGCGCTCCCCGTGGGCCTGATTGGGATGAATATGGCTGAAATGCACATCTACATTGAGTTTGTCGCGGACCGGCTGCTGGTCAACCTCGGCGCAAACAGGATCTTCAACGCAGTCAATCCATTCGACTTTATGGACCTCATCTCGATCGAGGGCAAGACCAACTTTTTCGAGAGACGAGTTGGCGAGTACCAGCGCAGCAACGTGATGAACTCGGATCCTCGTGAGCGCGAGTTCCGTCTGGATGCAGACTTTTGATTGGCTGACCCTGAACAAAATATACACATATATGTACAGAGGGGGGGGGGAATGATTTATTCTGTTTTCTGACGCTTGCCGTCGGGCTCTACGTCATCTTCGCTTGCTGGAACGACCGCGGGAACGAGGGTAGCAGCAATGGCATCATCGGACGCAGAAGAAGCGGTGGTGACAATGTCGGTTGTGAGCTGAAATGTAAAGCAAAACATGTCCTTGGTCGGTGCCACTCGCCGGACGACATGGAGGTCGTACGATAGCGGCCGTGAGCCCATCGCGTCCTCGACTCGCTTGAGGATGTCTTCGTCGGGAGCCTCGATCATGTGCGAGAAGCAGTAGCAGTGCACCTTGGGCAGTTGCTCAGTCGTTGGTGGCACCGTCGCCGTTGAAAAGAGACCGCGGAAAGTGTCTGAAGAAGAAAGTTAGTACGTTCCACCATCTACAAATTCACATGCCCTTACCAAGGAAGGACAACGCGGACGCTGGCAAGTTCATCACGACGTGATCCACGATTTTTCCTTTGGGGCTGGAAGCATAGCGCTGGTGGAAGACGCTTCGCGCAAATTCACGACCGTCAAGATTAAAGCAATCTGCTTGTGCCTTGTTGCGCTTCATGTTTTCGACGAGGGCAGCGTGCGAGTCTGGATTGAGGTCGTTGGCGTAGACGACGCAGCCCTTCTTGGCCGCAGGCACCGCAAACGGCCCCACACCGGCCATCATATCCACAATCGTCTCGCCCTTGTGGAACCCGTGCACGAGCCGCTCGTGCTCGGTGTGCAGGCGAGAGTTCCAGTACACTTTGGAAAAGTCAAACGAGAACGTGCACCCGCTTTCCCTCTGAAGAACGGGTGAGTCATCTCCCTTTTATGACTTGAGTACCACTTGGGCCACCGTGTTGTTTTCGCCGGCAAGAACCTCCATCTTGAAAACGCGGAACTCTGTGTCGATCGTGTCGATCTTGTTCACGACCGTCAGGATTTTCTTGTTTTTCTAATTGTGCACATAAGGAAGACCCCGATTAAATAACACTAAAAAACCATACGTCCAGCAAAACTTGGCCAATGATATGCTTGAACGGGAGCTGCTCGTCGCGCAGATTCATGTGCGCAATGTGGCCAATTGTCTCAAAGGCCGTAGGCACGACCACGTCCTCTGGCAGGATAGACTTTAGGATGTCCTCTGCGGGTATTGAGTTGCAAGATTAGCCTAGGCCTGCAACACAAAAGGGAACGAGCACCGGCACTCCAGTAGTCGTAATCCAATGTAATCTCGTGCTGCACCATGTTGGCCGTGCCCTCCTTGAGCATGCTCTGCAGCTGCTCCGGCAGCTCTTGCTCGCTCCTGACCGAGGGCTTGAGGAGGACGAGGCGATCGGTCAAGGCGCCATCGGCTGGCGGCACGACCGAGACAAAGCGCGGCTGCTGCAACGTGACCCTTGAAGTTTTTGGTGAGCCCATGTGGCTCTTTTTTTTGAAAAGTGTGGTTTTTTTTTACATGTGGTAGCTTTTGAGGATGTTGCTGCATTCGCTCGCGCGCACACGCAGTGCAGGGACCATCGTCTTCACCCGGAACAGCTCGCGGTCCAGCTGCAGCAGCCCGCGATGGATCGGGGCGGCGAAATGCGATACTTTGGTAGCCATTTTAAAAAATAGCGCATCCGTTTTTCATTTTTGCCAGCAGGCAAGAAATGGTTGCCTCCAACTCGCTAGATTTACTCCCATTCGATCGTCGCCGGAGGCTTGGAGGAAATGTCGTAGGTGACGCGATTGATGCCCTTGACCTCGTTGATGATGCGCGTGGAGATGCGCTTGAGGACGCCGTAGGGGAACTCGAACCAGTCGGCGGTCATGAAGTCTGACGACTCGACCGCTCGGACCACGGCTGCCTGCTCGTACGTGCGCTGATCACCCATGACTCCGACCGACTTGACGGGGAGGATGACGATAAACGCTGTAAAATAGTTGGTTTAGTGCATGAGTGAGCTTTTTTGTTCTTTTTTAACAAACCTTGGGCAATCTGGCGGTAGAGGCCGGCCTTGCGGATTTCGTCAATGAAAATGTAGTCGGCCTGGCGGGCAATGCGACACTGCTCGGCAGTGACCTCTCCGAGGATGCGAATGGCCAGGCCCGGCCCAGGGAAGGGGTGGCGCCAGACGGAGGCCTCGTCAAGACCGAGTAGCTCGCCGAGCTGGCGGACCTCATCCTTGAAGAGCTCGCGCAGAGGCTCGATCAACTTGAGCTTCATCACGTCCAGGAGGCCACCGACATTCTGCAACCAGGAAAAAAACGTAAGAAAATAGACAATGTTTTGAGAAAAAGGGGGGTGATGGTACGTGGTGGGTCTTGATCGTGGCCGAGGGTCCCTTGAAGGAAATGGACTCGATCACGTCGGGGTAGAGTGTGCCTTGGAGGAGGAACTCGGCGTCGCCAAACTTCTTAGCCTCGACCTCAAAGACCTCGATAAAGGTGTTGCCAATGATCTTTCGCTTCTTTTCGGGGTCGGTAACGCCCTTGAGCTTGCCCAGGAAGAGCTCGCTGGCATCGACGACGGTGAGGTTGACGTTGAGTTGCTCCTTGAGCTTGTGGAAAGCCTCGTCGGCCTCGTTCAAGCGGAGGAGTCCGTTGTCGACGAGGATGGCATGGAATCTGCGGGCAAGCGGCAACGGAGAGTAAATAAAAATATACCGTATACATAAGCAAGATACCGGTCACCGATCGCTCGGGAAAGAAGAGCGGCAGCAACAGTCGAGTCGACACCGCCAGAAACGGCGCCGATGACGTGGCCGTTCTCGCCGCAAACCTTGCGAATGCGATCAATCTCGCGATCGATGAAGGAGGTCTGCACGACACACGCGAATTACAACCCCTTCATGCGAATAGCGGGTACATACCATGGTCCACTCGGGCTTGCAGCCGCAGACACCGAGGACAAAGTTCTTGATGATCTCCTTTCCCTGGACCGAGTGGGTGACCTCGGGGTGGAACTGCATGCCGTAGAGCTGCTTCTCAATGTTGGCGACGGCAGCAAAGGGCGCGGTCGCGGTGTGGGCAATCGCCTTGAATCCCTCGGGCACCTTGCTGAGCTGGTCGCCGTGGCTCATCCAGACCTTGGTCGTGGCACCAAGACCCTTGAACAGGCCGCTCTCGCTGTCGACAATGGTCACGTCCGCGTGGCCAAACTCGCGCTTGTCACAGGGCAGGACCTATTGTGTTGAGATCTTGAGTACAAACTTGGGTGGGGTGGGGGATCATGCACGAGCGCAATACCTCGCCACCGAGGCTCCATGCCATCTCCTGCAGACCGTAGCAGATGCCGAGGATCGGGACGCCAATGTCCCAGAGACCCTCGGGCACGTGGGGCGAGTCCTTTTCGTACACCGACGAGGGTCCACCCGAGAGGATGACACCTGTTTTTCGCACACACACACACACACACATACGGCGACCAGTTAGAACGCGGTGGTCCACGGCACGTGTGCTGCCGGCTTACCCTTGGGCTTGAAGGGCACGTCGGCCAGCTTCACCGTACACGGATGCAGCTCGCAGTACACGTTGAGCTCGCGGCAGCGGCGGACGATAAGATGCGAGTACTGCGAGCCAAAGTCGAGGACGAGAATGCTCGTGTAGACTTGGCCCAGCGAGCTGGACTCTTGAGGGGCCATGTGCGGCGAGTTGTTGCGGGTCACGGGCACAGTCGGAAATACGCCACATGGGCCGTCCACGTGGGCACTCATTTCCCCAGTCCCAGCACCGAACGGCAAGATGGCACAGAACGGAAGCGAAGAGGTAACGGCAACGCCCAGAACGCCCCTCCCCAGACGACTGTCCCCTCTGCTGCGCTGTGCTGTGCTGTGCTCCTCATGCCTTTTGTCTTTGTCCGCTTTGACCGGCGTTCCTCTCCAACTTTTTACCTCCTCGCATGGCTTTCTAAAACTCGCACGACATAGTCTCACAAGCGCAAATGGACGCTTCCCGACGGCACCGTGTTTGACAACGCGAGCGATGGGCTGACGCTGCAACAGCTGGTCGACTGTGGCCAGGTATGGTTTTCATTTTTCTTTTTTTTTGATTTTGGCGGATGCCTAATGACATGTGCTCGCGGGGGAAAAAAAGGGCCTCACCTACGACGACCTGCTCATCCTCCCGGGCTACATCGACTTTACCGCCAGCGAGGTCTCGATCAAGTCCAACCTGACCAAGAAGATTGTCCTCAACACGCCTTTTGCGAGCTCGCCCATGGACACCGTCACCGGTATTTGTTTTCTGGGCCTCAATCACCATTTAACTCCGAGGAAAACAGAGTCTGAGATGGCCATCAACATGGCTCTGCTGGGCGGCATTGGCATCATCCACCATAACTGCAGCGCAGAGGAGCAGGCGGCGATGGTCCGCCAGGTCAAGAAGTTTGAGAACGGCTTCATCACCTCGCCCGTTGTCCTCATGCCAAGCAACACTGTTGCCGACGTCCGCTTGCTCAAGAACGAGCACGGCTTTTGCGGCATCCCCGTCACCAGTACTCGTCACTTGTGCCCACACGATTTCTCTAATGGATATTTTTTACAGCTGACGGAAAGATGAACTCGGCCCTGCTCGGCATCGTCACCAAGCGCGACATTGACTTTTTGGCTGATAACGACACCACCCCGCTCAGCAGCGTCATGACCAAGCGCGACGTCCTTATCGTCGGTCACTCTGGCTGCACCCTGAAGGAGGCCAACCAGATCCTCAGCGAGAGCAAGAAGGGTACCTTTTGTTTGCTGCCAAACATTAATAAAATATATTTCAGGCAAGCTCCCCATTGTCGATGACAATGACTGCCTCGTGGCACTCATCTCGCGCTCCGACTTGAAGAAGAACCGCGAGTTCCCCCAGGCGTCCAAGGACAAGAACAAGTCGCTGGTAAGAAAAGAAAAGACTCCCTCCTAAAATTAAAAATAAAATCATTTTTGTACAGCTTTGTGGCGCCGCCATCTCGACCCGCGAGGACGACCGCACGCGCCTCAAGCTTCTCGTGGAGGCCGGCGTCGACGTCGTCGTCATTGACTCGTCGCAGGGCAATACGGTCTGGCAGGTGGACATGATCAAGCACATCAAGGCCACCTACGGTGACCTGCAGGTCATTGCCGGCAACGTCGTCACCCAGGAGCAGGCCGCCACGCTCATCGCCGCGGGTGCCGATGCCCTCCGTGTCGGCATGGGCTCTGGCTCGATTTGCATCACCCAGGAGGTCATGGCTGTCGGACGTCCCCAGGGCACGTCGGTCTACCGAGTTGCCCAGTACGCACACCACTTTGGCGTCCCCGTCATCGCCGACGGTGGCATCGGCAACGTCGGTCACGTCGCCAAGGCCCTCGCCCTCGGCGCGTCGTGCGTCATGATGGGTTCGCTCCTCGCCGGCACCACAGAGGCACCCGGTGTCTACTTTTATCAGGACGGCAAGCGCCTCAAACGGTATGCGCAAAAAAAAAAAAAAAAAAATGTGTGTGTTGGGGGGGTATCTTATTTTTGTCTGCCTCCCAGGTACCGTGGTATGGGTTCGATCGATGCTATGGAAAAGGGCAAGGCCTCGCAAAAGCGGTACTTTTCCGAGAACGATTCGACCCTGGTCGCCCAGGGCGTTTCTGGCGCCGTCGTCGACAAGGGCACCATCCGCAAGTACCTGCCTTACCTGATCGTCGGCCTCCAACACTCGCTCCAAGACATTGGCGTCCGCTCAGTCACTGCCCTCCAGGCCAACGCTCGCCAGGGCCTCATCCGGTTCGAGCGCCGCACCGCGTCCGCGCAAATTGAGGGCGGTGTCCACGGCCTTTACCAGTACGAGAAGCGTCTCTTTGCTTGAAAAAGATGAATTTTTTTTTTCTCCCCGCATCTCTGCCTCTCTTTTCTATCCGACTTAGCCCCACCTCCCCCCCAAAAGTTTCGTATGTACAGCTTTTTTTTTTTTTTCTCTTTTTGAATATTGGGGCCACACTTTCGTAATCATGGCAACCCGTTCTGCTGGCGTCCTGGCTTTGCTGCTGATGACCGCCTTTGCGTTTGCGGCAAGGCCTGTGGTCGACGTGGCGAAGCGGGGTCAGAACGTGCTGGCCGTGCTCGGGCGCGGACAGACCGAGGCATCGTTTTCCAAGTTTTTCGGCGGGCTCAAGCGTACTGTGATCTTTCCTTTCCGATCTGCGATGCTGACCTCGTTCGAAAAAAAAAAAAAAAAACAGAGAGCGGCTTTGCACTGACGGTCAAGGAGGCGTCGGATAAGACCCTGCAAATTGCAGAGTACGACCTCTTTATCTACGACCACATTATCCTGCTCGGTGTCACCGGCGAAGGTGCGTTTTGTTGTTTGTTCTCCTGGCGCTTACTTTGTGCTGCAGTCGTTGGTGCCAACCTGAACGCGGCCCAGTTTGTGAACTTTATCAACGACGGCGGCAACCTGATTGTCGCCGGCAAGTTTGAGTCCTCGGATCTCGGCCGTGAGCTGGCGAGCCAGGTTTGTTTGCAACTGGGGTGTGGGAATGTGTTGATAGTCTTGCGTGTTCTTAGGCTGGCGTCGAATACGACGCCCCTGGAACGAGCATCATCGACCACTTCAACTTTGTGTCGGACCTTGACGGTGGCAAGCACACGACTGTCTTCACCACCAGCGAAGGGGTAAAATAGCGGGCGCGGCAAACGGTTGTAACAAACGACTCCGTTCTATAGGTCACGAAGAACCAGTTCATCTTCCCACAGCCGATCTCGGGGCCCATCATCACTGAGGGACCCGCTGTCGCACCCGGCATCGATTTCGCCTTTACCCTTGTCCGTGGTCAATCCACTTCGTATGCTGGCTCTGTCGGCAAGCCTCTTGCCAGTAAGCTGCGATGCTTTAACTGCGCAATTCTAAATATAAATAAATAAAATCTAGCCACCCCGTTTGCTTTGGGCAAGCTCGTTGGCATCGCAGTCGCTGTCCAAGCACACAACAACGCCCGCGCCGTTTTCACCGGATCGGCCGAGCTGTTTTCCAACACGTACTGCTCAGTTGTCACTCAGGGTTTTGTGCCTAACTTTTTTGCCGTTTGTTTTTTCCCCCCCCTCGCAGGTTCTTTGACACTCTTGTTAATGGCCAAAAGTCTGGCAACGAGGCCTTCTCCGCTGCGGTCGCCAAGTGGACCTTCCAGCAAACGGGCGTGATCCGCATCAGCAACCCCAAGCATTCCCGTGCCAATAGCGAGGGCAAGTCCCTCAGCTGGTACCGCATCAACGACGACATGATCTACCAGGTCGACATTGAGCAACGCTCTGGCAACTCGTGGGTTGCTTTCAAGGCCGACGATGTCCAGTATGAAGACCAAACAAAAAACAATTTAACAACATGAAAAAAACTTAGAATGGAAGCAGTAATGCTCGACCCTTACCTCCGCGTCAACTTTGAGCACGACAACCAGGGTAACTTTACCGCCTCGTTCAAGTTGCCCGATGTGTACGGCATGTTCACCCTCGCCGTCAAGTACTACCGTCGTGGGCTTTCGCACCTCGAGACTGCCGACATTGTAACGATGATGATGATGGCTATTTTAGTTTGTGACCTCTTTCTTACCCAGATCTCGGTCCGTCCGTTCCGCCACAACGAATATGAGCGATTCATCCCGGCCGCGTACCCCTACTACTCATCAGCATTCATCATGATCATTGGTGTTGTCCTCTTTTCCTTTGTGTTCCTTTACCACAAGGATCAACCAGCACAGCAGACCAGCAGCAGCGGCGGCTCTGCGCCAGCGACCCCAGTCAAAGTCAAGTCATTGTGACGGTAGTTTGCTTCTCTTTTTTCCCTCTTCTTTTTTGCGGTCGTCAGCCCACATAGAAAAATAAAATTCGTATCAATACAAAAAAAAAAAAAAATAAAATCCGCCGTGTTTACACTATTTTACTTCGTTTCTAGGAGCCGAGGCCTGTGCGACCCTGGAAGTACTGTCGATTGCGGCCTGCCTCGAATTCCTTCTCGAGGTCTTTTGCGATCTTGTCATCCTTGTTGCTCTTATTGTTCTTGGATGCGGGCGCAGCAGGCGCCTTGGCACCCATAAGCTTCAAAAACTTGTTTTTGCGCTGGTCATCGCCATCGAAAGACGTCTCCTCCCACGAATTGCTCGACTGCTTCTGTGTTGTCTCGACAACCTCCTTCTTGTGGCCCCAGATAAGCTTTTTCTTGTTATCCTTGTCAGAGGCAACAGGGGCAGGAGCAGCCGCAGGCGGCTGATATTTCTTCCCGGTGGGCGCAGGCGGCGGTGGTGGTGGAATCGCGGCGTAGGTCTTTTCCTCTGTCGTCTTTGTTTTCTTTTTTTTGCCCTCCAATGCATCGGTCGACTCGAGCACCACCGTCTCCTCCTCCGTCACGTCATCGCCATCGTCGTCGAACCGCGTGTGCTTCCTAGATACGAGCGAGTTCAGCTTCAAAGACGTCGTTCTCCCTCTCTTAATACTTTGTCGCTGTGGTGGTCATTGTCCCCGTGGTCACTTTTAGAAAAGATGGCGCCGAAGAACCACGTGGCGCCGAAGCAAACGCCTGCTGCTGCACCGTCGCAGGCCGGAAAGGCACCCAAGCCTGCCGCCGCCAAGCCTGCCGCCGCCAAGCCTGCCGCCGCCAAGCCTGCCGCCGCCAAGCCCAAGGCGGCCAAGAAGGAAGTTGAGGAGGACGACGGCCACGAAGACGAAGACGAAGACGAAGACGACTTGGAGGACCACAGCAAGTACGGCTCTGGGCGTCTGGGCATGTTGGCCAAGGCTGCTAGCAAGGCCGCCGCCGTCAAGGCTGGCAAGTCCACCAAGACTATGAGGTGAGTCTGCGTAACAAAGTGGTGCTCAATTGCAAATAATAGTGCCGCGTCGGCGTCCACGACGACCACCGCCGTTACAAAGAAGAGCACAGAGGCCCTGTCACCGGCGGTCCTTCTGCGCAGGAAACAAAAGACGCTTTTGCTCAGCTCGCGTGGCATCACAGCACGATCGCGCCATCTGTTTAAAGATTTGCACAAGCTCCTGCCGCACTGCAAAAAGGGTAATGTCGACGGCCACTGCTGTTAGCTCATGGTTATTACAGAGAGCAAGCTCGACACCAAGAGCCGCCTCAACCTGATCAACGAGATTGCGGAGATGGACAACGCAACCAACGCCATCTTCTTCGAGGCACGCAAGCGACAGGATCTGTACATGTGGTTTGCCAAGACGCCCTCTGGACCAAGCATGAAGACCTACGTCCAAAACAGTATGGTGGTGGCAATGCTATATATACTCCCCTCTAATTGGGGACAACTCATAGTCCACACAATGGCCGAGCTCAACATGACCGGCAATTGCTTGCGCGCATCGCGCCCTCTTCTCTCGTTTGACAAGACATTTGACTCGCAGCCCCACTGGCAGCTTGTCAAGGAAATGTTTGTCCAGGTGCGTTGGTTTGGTCTTTTATTGTGTTTTCTTTTTTCTTCTTTTTTTAAAAAACAAAAAATAAAATAAAAAATCTGCAGATTCTGGGTACCCCACAGTTCCACCCAAAGAGTAAGCCCTTCTATGACCACCTCTTCAGCTTTTCGGTTGCCGATGACAAGGTGTGGTTCCGATGCTACCAGATCACGGAGACAACCAACGATGCGGGCGTCAAGGAGCCCGCTCTCGTCGAGATTGGCCCTCGCTTTGTCCTCACCGTATGCTTGTTTTATTTCTTTTCCCGCTTCTTTTATCTAAGGGTGTTTGTTTAGGTGGTCCGCATCTTTGCCGGGAGCTTTGGCGGCCCGACCCTGTACGAGAACGAAAAGTACGTTTCGCCCAACGATACCCGCCGCCAGATCAAGCGTCTCAAGTCCACCAACTATGCGCGCCGCGAGAAGGCAGAGGCCGACCGCGACGAGCGCAAGCAAACACACGTGCTCCCTGCCAACCCCCTGGACGATGTCTTTGCGCAATAGAAAAAAACAAGAGCCTCTTGAATGTAAAATGTAACTGAAAAAAAAAAAAGAACGAAATTCAAAAAAAAATTCAGTCAGTGGCTGCTGACTCGGAATGGACATTGCGAAGGCGGTGAGGGGCACGGGGCTTCTCGTGGGCCTGGTGGCTGGCCAGCGGCTCCTGTCGTTTGCGATGAACCAGGTATGCCTTGATTG
>Ga0302233_10001325_pt1 | contig 17293 bp, 14 predicted proteins | sample II_Palsa_N3_1_FD_193516 | JGI IMG/M metagenome (GOLD analysis project Ga0302233, IMG submission 193516) | Peat permafrost microbial communities from Stordalen Mire near Abisko, Sweden - II_Palsa_N3_1 | ecosystem: Environmental > Terrestrial > Soil > Palsa > Peat permafrost | place: Sweden... | reverse complement strand
GTTGTCCAAGGCACCGGCCAGCACGTTCGGTGGCTGAGGGTTCCAGATGACGCTTGATGTTTGAGTGTTAGCTGTTGCGTATCGTCCGTGTGGCAGTCGCTGACTGCCACACGGCTTTTTTGCCTTCGGGCCGCTGCTATTTTATTGCCGTCGAACATGACCGAATTGAATTCTGCCAAGCGCACCGTGACCACACGCGTCTCACATCCTTTCCGGCTTTGGTTGTGGGGCGGCCTGTTGTGCGCTTTATTTGCGCTGGGCTATACCGCCTGGGAATCGGCGTATGCCGCCGGCGCCGCCGCGCCCGCCACCAGTGCCGATCAATACCCCAATGGTGCGAACCCCCACCCGGTGATCCTGAAACGTCCGCCGACCGCCCCATTGAGCGCAGTTGCGCAGCTGGGCAAGCAGATTTTCTACGACGCGACACTCTCGGGTTCCGGTCGCATGTCTTGTGCCTCCTGCCACAGTGCCGAGCACGCCTATGGTCCGCCGAACGATCTGGTGATCCAGCCCGGCGGCTTGAATCTGAAGCTGGAAGGCCATCGACCGCCACCCACACTGATGTATTTGTATCGCCAACCGAATTTCAGCATCGGCCCCGATGACTCCGAAAACGAAGGTACCGTCACCGTCGCGCAAGTAGCCGCGTCAGCGGCCGGCGTGCCGCATGCACAAAAAACCGTGGGAGCGGCCACTTCGGCAGTAGCCATGGTGCCGCAAGGCGGTTTGTTTTGGGATGGTCGCGTCGACACCTTACAAAGCCAAGCCTACGGCCCGTTGCTGAATCAGGTCGAAATGGCCAACACCGATATTAATAGCGTCGCCGAGAAACTGCGGCACACCTCCTATGTACAAGGGTTCGCCCAATTATTCGGTGCCGGCGTTCTAAAAACCCCCACACTGCTGGTGTCCGAAGCGATGTTCGCCGTCGCTCGCTATCAAGTAGAGGAAACCTCGTTCCACCCCTACTCCAGTAAATACGATTATTGGCTCGAAGGCCGAGCCCGTTTGAGCCCAACCGAGTTGCGCGGCTACCTGCTGTTCAATAACAAAGACAAAGCCAATTGCGCGGGCTGCCATTTGCCGCAACCGAGTCCGGATGGACAACCGCCGATGTTTACCGACTATCAATACGAAGCACTCGGTGCTCCGCGGAATATGCATATCCCGGCCAACCAAAATCCGAAGTTCTTTGATATTGGGATTTGCGGGCCGGATCGGAACGATATGAAAACGCAAAAACCTTATTGCGGCATGTTCCTCACGCCGACACTGCGTAACTCCGCCACTCGGAAAGTATTTTTCCACAACGGCGTGTTCCATACGCTCGAAGCCGTGATGGATTTTTACAATTTCCGCGATACCGATCCGGGCAAGGTCTACCCCATCGGAGCCGATGGCAAGCCGCAAAAATATAACGATTTGCCGGCGAAATATCGTGGCAACGCCGACGTCACCGATCCGCCCTTCGATCGCAAACTCGGCGATAAACCCGCGATGAGCGCGCAAGACATGCGCGACATTATTGCGTTTATGAAGACACTGAACGACGGCTACAAACCGGAACCCGGCTCCTTACACGCCGCGCAGTAATATAAGTCATCGCTGAAACAGGCCGGGATCGCTCGTTAGACGAGTCCCGGCCGCCCGGTCCGACACACTCCTGCCCCGCTCCCGCCAGCAGCTCTTCCCGTTCTCCCCGTTTCCAGGCCACTCAAGCTATGCGAGTGCTTGCTGACCGGCATTTTTTACAGTGACATATATAAAAGAGATGGCGCAGAGGAATATTTTCTATTTTTGAGATATTCCATATGGTTCTAAGCTTATCGAACGCTACCAATGAGTACTTCGACATGGCAACGATCACTGCGGAAAAAAACGTCACACCCATTCAGCCTAAGCGCAGTGCGCTCACTTCGGCTTTCGGCATCGCTCCGGGGCTCTTGTTATGCTTGGCGGTTACCCTGGCCGCCTGGGGGCTCCAGATTGCCGAAGCGCGGCTCTTCGGACATGTGTGGCTGGAATCCCTGGTGCTCGCGATTTTGCTCGGCACCGCCGTGCGCAGTTTGTGGACACCTGGCTCGCATTGGGAAAGCGGCATCAACTTCAGCGCCAAGATCTTATTGGAAGTCGCAGTGGTATTGCTCGGCGCCTCACTCAGCGCCACCGCCTTAAAAGCAGCCGGATTCGGCTTGCTGGCCGGCATCGTGGCCGTTGTGATCGTAGCGATTTCCGTCAGCTACGGCATCGGACGCGCACTTGGCTTGCATCATCGGATGGCAATGCTGGTGGCTTGCGGCAACTCGATCTGCGGGAATTCGGCGATTGCCGCTGTGGCCCCGGTGATCAACGCGCACAGCGACGACGTTGCCGCCTCGATCGCCTTCACCGCGGTACTCGGTGTTCTAGTGGTGCTCGGCTTACCCTTGCTGATCCCAGTATTGCATCTCAGCGAACTGCAATACGGCACACTGGCGGGCCTGACCGTCTACGCTGTGCCCCAGGTGCTCGCGGCCACGGTACCCGTCTCGACTCTGAGCGCTCACCTTGGGACTTTGGTCAAACTGGTGCGCGTCCTGATGCTGGGTCCGGTGATTCTTGTGTTGTCTATCGTCATGCGCCAAAACGACCCGGAAACACCGGTCCCGGCATCATCGAGCCAATCCAAAACCAAGGCTCACGGCCTAGCCTGGCAAAAAATCTTGCCCTGGTTTATCGTCGGCTTTCTGGTACTGATGGCCGCACGTTCGGCCGGCTTGATTCCGGCACCGCTACTGCAACCCGTCGGTCAAATTGCCAATCTGCTGACCATTGTTTCGATGGCAGCCCTGGGCCTGGGCGTCGACGTGAGAACCGTGGCCAAGGCCGGCCCGCGTGTCACAGCTGCTGTTGTCTTGTCTATCGTGGCACTCGCTGCAATCAGCTTGTTGCTGATTTACACGCTGAAGATGGCTTAAGTTCCGCGCACAACCCCGACCGGCTCGGGGCATTACCTGACTCCGAGCCGACAAACACATCTCGCGTGCGTCAAGGCGCAACCTCATACCCGGCTTAGGCCGTACCCATCGCCTCGAGGCCGGGGGCGAGCCCAACGCCACGTCTTTCCGCCAGCATCCCTCGATTACCTAGACCGGGCCAACGTCGCCGATATGGCGCTCACGTCACGACCTTATCCGCACGTGAGCGACGACGAACGAAAATCGCCGGTGCGAACGAGGATACAATCACGGTGCGTGCTTCGACCGGCCACCAGCCGCGGGCTTTTACCGCATGGACGGCGGCGCTTTCATAGAAAATCAACCGGGAACATCGATGTTTCAAGAGATTGCCAGCTACCTGATTCAAATTATCTCTTCGCTGTTCGGCGCGGCTTTGCTGCTGCGCGTCTGGGCAATGGCTGTGCGCCTGCCGCCCAAGAACCAGTTTTCACAAACCGTGTTCCAAGTCACAAACTGGCTGGTACGGCCCATGCGCCGCGTAATTCCAGGCAAGGGCGGGATAGATTGGGCCTGCATCGTGGCCGCTTATTTAACCGCGGTGTTGTCGTCCGTACTGACGCTGCTGATTCACGGCGCGAATCCGCTGCTGTTTTTCCCCTTTGGTTTGCTGCCGGCCTTGCTGCTCACCTTGACCTGGGGCCTCAATCTCGTGATGTGGCTGACCTTGCTGCTGGGTGTGCTGTCCTGGATTAATCCGCGCACCGAAGCCATGTGGGTTCTGCAATTACTCACGGCCCCCTTTCTCAACCCGATACGCCGAATGTTGCCGGCCACAAGCGGCATCGATTTTTCACCGCTGATTCTGATCGTTATCGTGCAGATTTTATTGCGGGTACTCGATCACTTCACCTTAATGCAATTCGGCTTCTAAAGCACGCTCACGGTTGCTGGGGCTGCGTCAGCATCCCCAGCAAGACATCGGCTTGGCCGCGTGCATCTTCCGCGCTCGGCCTGAAATCGAAGTGCCGTGCAGCCTGGAGCAATTTGAAATGCCCACCGCTACTGCGGGCGTAGGCAGGGTCATAATGCAATTCAAGCAACTCGCGAAACAGCGCCTCGCGAGCATCCGCCTCGATCATCTCCTGCCAGCGCTGAATCACAACTTTGCCGTGCAAGCTCGTCAATAATGCCAGCTGCTGTTTGAATTGCTCGCGATCGTCGAACAGATTTCGATAGTCTTGCAACAAAAATGCCAGGCGCTCCTCAAGACTGGCGGTGACACGAATGCATTCGGCGTTGTGCATGCGAGTAACCAGCGACACGGGCAAAGTGATTTGCCCGATACGCTTGCTTTCGGCTTCGATAAACACCGGCTTGCCGGTATCGAAGCCGGCCAAAACCTCCAGCAACGCACTATCGAACGCCTTTTGCGAGGGTTGCCGATGCAGCGGCACCGCACCTAAGATAGAACCTCGGTGCCGCGCCAGCGCTTCCAGATCGAGTACTTGTGCGCCTTGCGCGGCAAGGGCCTGGAGCAAACGGGTTTTGCCTGTACCTGTAGGGCCGGTAAGCACAACATAGCGGAACGCGAGCGGTTGTGTGTCAAGGTTTTCCAACACCCAGCGCCGATAAGACTTGTAGCCGCCTTCCAGTTGACGAGCTTTCCAGCCAATCAAGTTGAACCAGCTTGTCATTGATGCCGAGCGCTTGCCGCCACGCCAACAGTAGATCAACGGCTTCCAATTGACGGGCTTATCGCTAAACAGCGTGTCGAGATGATGGGCAATATTGCGCGCGACCATTGCGGCACCCAGGCGGGTTGCCTCATGCGCCGTCGCCTGCTTGAACATCGTACCGATAATCACGCGCTCTTCATTGGACAAAACCGGCGCATTAATCGCCCCCGGAATATGATCTTCCGCATATTCGAGCGGAGTGCGGACATCGATAATCTCATCGAAGCCGTCGCGCAGTGCGAATGCAATGTGCTGATTTTTCACGGATGAGCCAAACGGGTGATAATCATGGCCTGGATGGTCCTGGCAAGCGCTGCCTGCGTGCAATGATGCAAGGTGAGCGTGGAGGCCGGTGTACCGGCAAATCTTGGAGAAACCGAATGCGACTGACTGAATTATCCCACGGCGGTGGCTGCGGCTGCAAAATCGCACCGGCACTGCTGTCTGAAATGCTCGCAAAAATGCCGGCGGCGGCAGGCTTCAAGCACTTGATGGTCGGTACCGAAACCTCGGATGATGCAGCGGTTTATTGGCTTAATGCCGAACAAGCCCTGATCGCCACCACCGATTTTTTTATGCCCATCGTCGACGACCCCTTCGATTTCGGGCGAATCGCAGCAACTAATGCCATTTCCGATATTTACGCCATGGGCGGCAAGCCGATTATGGCGCTCGCAATTGTCGGCATGCCGGTGAATCTTATGCCCGTCGAAGTAATTCAGCAGATTTTGGCGGGTGGCGCCAGTGTTTGCGGTGCCGCCGGTATTCCCGTGGCAGGCGGACATTCGATAGATTCGCCCGAGCCGATTTACGGCTTGGTGGTACTGGGTCTGGTTCACCCTGACCGGGTACGGCGCAACAATAGCGCACGTGCCGGCGACTGTTTGATTCTGGGTAAGCCATTGGGTATCGGGGTATTGGGCACTGCTTTGAAGAAGGGATTGCTGGATGCGACCGGATATCAAGAGCTCATCGCCACGACAACCCAGCTGAATTCGGTGGGATGCGCTTTGTCGGAAATCGATGAAGTCCATGCCTTGACCGACGTCACAGGGTTCGGCCTGCTCGGGCACCTGCTTGAAGTGTGCCGCGGCTCCGGACTCGCCGCCCGTATCGGCGCCGCACGAGTGCCGTACCTGCACGCCGCAGTTGGATTCGCACAGCAGGGCATAGGGCCGGGCGCGATCGCGCGAAATCTCGCCAGCTTCGAAGCCGATGTGATGTTTTCCAATGATGTTCCCGCCTGGCAGCAGCACTTGATGACAGACCCGCAAACCAGTGGTGGCCTGTTATGCGCTGTCGCGCCGGAAGCGGCGGATCGCGTGCTGGCACTGTTCCATCAGCAAGGCTTTGCAGCGGCCGGTATCATCGGCAGTATGGAAGTGGGTACGCCACGGATCGTAGTGGACTCCTGAAGATTAAGCCCGACGTACGAGGCAACATTTTTTTTCATTCGGGGATGACGGATCGGGCCGCATTTCGCTAAAATCTCGGCGCGGAGTTTGCCGGCAGTCGCCGACCAGGACGCACCTCAGGAGTCAAGATGCGCTCGATCAGCCTTTCCACGGAACCCCTTGCAGTGAGTTATGCATTGCGACAGTTGGTGGAAACCGGAGAGCTTGCCGTATTTAGTGCGGGCGATAAAGCTGCGGTACTGATCCCGTTCGAGAAATATCAGGCCCTGGTCGACATGTTGCGTTGGCTGGAAGCACCTTCGCAGTCCCAAGAAAAGAAGAAACCGCAAGTGCGCAAGCCGGCGGCAAAACGCAAACGAGCCGCGCGTAAAGTGGAACCCAAGAAACCTGCTGAACCTGTGGCGGTCAACGATCTATTGAGCCAGCTCGATTGAACTCAGCGTTCCGTTGAGTCTCGGCCAGTCGTGCCACGATGTTCCGATGCCGTCGTGCCCTCGTCAGTCGCATCAGTCAACGATACGCGGCACAACATGCCGGGCACTTAGAGCGCCTGCGAATACAAGCGCAGCGCATCGCCAAACGTCACCTCACGCGGGTTATTCACCAACAAGCGCTGTTGCAGCATCGCATTTTCTGCCAGTGTGGGGACATCGGCAGGTTGGATACCGACTTGCGTCAAGCGCCGTGCAATACCGACTTGATCGGCCAATTTGTCGAGGTAATCGATAAAGGCGAGCGCACGGGCCTCATCCGTGCCCGTCACCCCGGGCACCACCACCTCGGCCAACTCAGCATAGAGCGGCGCCGCCATCGGCAAGTTGAAGCGAATCACCGGCGACAGCATCAGCGCGTTGGATAGACCATGCGGCACGTGAAATAGCCCACCTATCGGATAAGCCAGTGCATGCACCGCGCCGACCGGCGAATTAGCGAACGCCTGGCCCGCCAGCATCGCGCCGATCAGCATATTGGAACGGGCGTTTAAGTCGCGGCCATGCGTGCAAACCCGGACCAGCGACCCAGTCAATAAACGCAATGCTTCGCGTGCAAGCCCATCGGAAATCGGATTTTTCTTGATCTTGCCGGTATAGGCTTCAATTGCATGAACCATCGCGTCAATGCCTGTCGCAGCCGAGACCATGGTCGGCAAGCCCAGTGTCAACGAGGGGTCAAGCACAGCCAGATCGGCATAGAGCCGGCCGGAAACGATGCCCTGCTTGGTGGTTTCGCCGGTTGTGACAATCGCGATGGGCGTCACTTCCGAGCCGGTGCCGGCCGTGGTCGGAACCTGAATCAACGGCAACCTGGGGCCCGCGACTTTGTCGATGCCATAAGCATGGATAATATCTTGGTTCGAATTAGCAAATGCAGCGACCAGTTTTGCGACATCCATAGATGAGCCGCCACCGATACCGACCACAGCCTCGACACCGGCATCACGAGCGCGGTTGATAGCATTCCTAACCACTGTTTCAGGCGGGTCGGCAACCACCCCGTCAAACAAGGTAATCTCGATGCCGTCATCTTTCAATGCCGCGAAAATAGGGTCCAGCAAATGCGTGGCACGTAACGGAGCATCAGTGATGATCGCAATTTTACGGGCGCCGGAGCGTTGCCGAATCAAGGCCGGTAGTTGCAGTGACGCAGCTTCACCGACTATCACTTCCGGCACGGTACGAAATTCGAACATAGAGGCATCAACTCACAGGTGGAACAGGGTACAAGCACCGATTGACGCAACCGCCCGAAAATAATTCGACGGATTCAAGCAGGCACTCGCAATATCCTAAGGTTAAACGCTTTTGCTTAAACCATGTAGTCCGTTTTAAAAAGTCATTTGCGCATCTCCACAAGATTGGCCCAGCGTGCCAGAAACGCAATTTATTGAGGTATCTATGCCGTTGAGTATGTTCACCCTCGACCGGGTCAAATTAAGCGCGGCTTGCGCTGGTTTACTCTTACTAAGCTCCTGCACCGCCCTTCGAGTCGCGACTCACACAGTCGACCTGCGTCCAGTCGAGGCTTCCGCAGGGCTGTATACGCTCGACCCTCGCCATTACAGCGTGCTATTCGATGTCGATCACCTGCACTACATGCGCTTTGTCTCTCGATTCGATCGGGTACAGGCCACACTTCAATTCAATCCCAACTGGAGCCAAAGCCATGTCGAGGTTCTGTTGGATGCGGCCAGCGTAGATACCAATGTTCCTTTGTTGGACAAAATTCTAGCCGGCGACACGATGTTTGACGCCGCGCAATATCCCCAAATCCGTTTCACCAGCACCGGATTCCAACCTACCGGCAAAACCAGCGGCACACTTTCGGGTCGACTGACAATTCGCGACAAATCGATCCCCGTAACACTCGACGTGATATTCAATGGCGCCTCACCCGATCCCCTGACCCGTATAGCGACAATGGGATTCTCCGCAAGCGGTCATTTCAGTCGCGCGGCACTCGGGCTCGCCACCTGGTTTCCTGCAGTTGGCGACGATGTTCACGTCAGTATTCAAGCAGAATTTCTCAAGGCTGAACAAACAGAATAGGCAAGCGCAACACGGATTTATAGAGCATAATTAAACGCAACTAACGGATTGCGGTTTTCTACTACTTTCAATGTCAATCCCTTCGATCAGCCTCACCCCATCCCGCGACACAACCGCAGCCCAGGAACCCGTCTGGCAAAAAAATCCGCTTCTGTCGTTCGATACCTGGCTTGCCAACCAAGCATTCGCCGAATCCTCGGCCGAGATTTATCAGCTCCAATGGCGCCAATTCATCACCTGGCTCAGTGAGCAGCGGATCCCGCTCAGCGCGGTCGAACCTGACACTGTTGAACGCTTCCTGATCAATCTTGAAATTAAACAGGATCAACGGCAACGCTACCTGCGCTTGATCGAACGCGTTTTCAACTACCTGCGCCGCAATAGCTTCGGAACCATCAATCCAGCCACGCAAGTTGCATTGAATCCCGAGCACAATTGGGCCTCCGTGCCTCCGAACGAACCGACAGGATTTTTAAATCCCGTCGAATATGCCGCATTGACACACTATCTCTCACAACCCCTTAAGGCCCATCTTTCTACAGTCGGGACATGGCGCGCTTTGAGGGACAGAACGATTGTGGCTACCTTTGCGGGCGCTGGGCTCAAAATGGCGGAGCTTCAGGAATTGACCGTTAGTTGCATATTTGAATCTGATGATTGGATCACCATAGGTAGTCCCGACGCTCCCGATGGGCGTCGTGCGCAAATGCAACCGTTCGCTCATGTGCTGATGCAACAGTGGCTAAAGATTCGCGCCGAGGCGGATACCGTCGGCACGCTGGTATTCCCCGCAACCCGGGAAGGTCGCACCATGCACAAGGCCACGGTATTACGCGCTACAGCGGAACAAGTCAGATTGGCAGGAATTTCTGCAACCCGCGATGAACGGGCAAGCCCTCAAACACTGCGCAATTCATATGCGGCAACCCTGTTTCAAGCGAATATGCCGATAGAGCTGATTGCCGAAGCGCTAGGCTTCAGGCAAATAATTTCCGCCCAACGGCTGCTGGGCGCATGGGAAACTTGGAATGAACGCGCTGATTCGCGCACAAGCGCGGCTTAGCGCTTGCGCCAGGTTTCCAAAAGAAATTCATGCCAGGCTGATAGTTACTTGGTCCTATTTTAGGTACTTCCAAAGTGAAACTGAGCCATTTGGAACTATCGTTTGACTTAGCAGTGGGGAAATACAGCACACGTCCGAGAGGTTTTACCTATTTAACCGGCGTCTAACGCCGTCGACTACGTAGTCCATCGTGAGATGCTGCCCCACCACAGATATCCATCAATCGGATTCAAGGGATAGGCCGAATGACTTCAACCCGACAATTTTTCCTGTTATCACGACCTAAACACTCGATCAGAATCGCAGTGTTGGACGATCATCCAATCATTAATCTGGGCACAGCCGCTTATTTGCGCGGTCACTCCGATTTTGACGTGGTACTGGAAACCACCGCATCCGATCAATTTTTTGCGGCGCTCGATAAGCAACCGTGCGATGTTGTAGTCGTGGATTTTTATATGCCGCTCGATCAACTTGATGGCACCCACCTGATCAAACGCTTGCGCACCAAATTCCCCAAACTTTCAATCATCACATTTTCAGCAGGTAAAGCGCAGGAAACCGAATACGCAGCCTATCGCGCCGGTGCGAATGCATTTATGCAAAAGTCCAGTTCCTTGCCTTTGCTCGCCGACGCAATCCGCATGGTAACGTCTCAACCCAAATCGTTCTTTTCGGTACGTGACGAAAAACTGCTTGCGGTTCTTCCGACCGATGCAAACGACACGCTCTCCAATGCCGAAACCGAAGTCTTGCGTTTGATCTCCGAAGGTTACTCAGTGACCCAGATTGCTCAAAAAATGTGTCGCAGCAAAAAAACCATCAGCACGCACAAACGCCGCTCCATGACCAAACTGGGTCTGGCGGACGATCTTTCACTGGCTTTGTTCTTGAAGGAAAAATTCCGTCATTGATAAATCAAAGACCCACTGATCCATCGAGTTCAACACACTGTTTTTCAAAACTGCAAGCAGTCAATCCGGCGGCTGTATGATTCAAGTGTGCTCACCGATCACGGAATCAAATGCGATGTGCTACTTCCAGTATTGACCCCACTAGGCGGAAACCGAACCGTCGATTCGTGACCGTCTATACATTCATCCTATGTCGCTGGGCACTCGCCTTATTTTTGCTTGCCTCGTTCAGCGCTCATGCGCTGCAACGCTCGCCAATACAATCCCCCCTGGCCTCGGCGGCTGTGCGTCCAGCAAGCAGCACTCCGCCCATCAAACACACGCTACGGGTGGGTTGGTTCGAGCCCCCACAAAACTTCCTCGATTACGAAAACGAGTTTGGCATTCATCAGGGCCTCAACCCCGATTTCCTTCATCACATCGCGGCCCGTCAAGGGCTGACGCTGACCTATAAGTATTTCGACTCGATCCCGCCAACCCTGACGGCCCTGGATAACGGCGTCGTCGATGTGGTCCCGTCCCTGCTCAATGATCAGACTCGCAGTAGCCGATATTGGATTTCTCCCGCTTATTCAAACCAGCAGGTGGGCGTGGTGTTACGGCCGGGCTTGCCGAAACCCACGACTATCGCCGACTTAAATGGATATCGCATTGCCTCAGAGATTGGCAGTGTCGCGCAACAACGGCTTCAAACAAAGTTAGGCAAATCGCAATTCATCCGCATCAATTCCGCGCAGGAAGCCATCGAAGCCGTAGCGCAAGGCCGCGCCGACGCCTATGTCGGGCTGCAAACCGTCAATATCGATATCATCGCGCGGCTCGGGCTAGGCACGCTGCGCGCGATTGCGCTACCGCAAGTATTCATCGATTTGCATTTCGTCACGCGCCGCAACGATACTCAAACCATCGCAGCCATTACATCCGGCTTAGCCAGCATTTCCGCCACTCAACGAGCCGCGATCGAAGCACATTGGCTTTCCGAACTACCGCCTCTGCCCGGCAATCAAGTTCGCAAACCGAGCGCCGAGCAACTCGCATGGTTACGGCAGCACACCACACTGAAAGTCGGCGTCCATTCATTTCAAAAGCCCTATGACTTTCTCGACGATGCAAATCGTTGGCGCGGCACCGGAGCTTCGATTCTCAGCGCCTTTGCAATCACTCATCATTTGCGTATCGAGACGGTGCTGTTAAGTGCCTTGAGCGACCCTTTCGATGAATTGCGCGATGGCGATATTGATGTGGTTGCCGCAGTCCCCGTGGAAAACGTGGAGCAGACTGCAGCACGCGTAACTCAACCCTACGATTCGGTCTCTTGGTTGCTGATCTCACGAGCCCATGCCGAAACCCCGTTTGCACGCATCGGGGCACAAACATGGCGAATTCCACATCTGTCTCCGACTCCGGATTTCGCCGCAGATCAGCTGATTCCCTATATAACCAGTGACGATGCAGTCGATGCACTGCAGAAAGGCGAGGTCGACGCGGCCTTCATCAATCTGGTTGCCGCCAATCGACTCGCGATCGAACTCAAAAATGGAGAAATGCAGATCGACAAGCGTTTCTCCGCCACTGAGAAATTGGGTTTTGCCGTAGCCCCCGGCAATCAACAATTACAAGGATTGCTCAACGATTTTCTGAATTCGTATCCCTCCGAGCAACTGCATGAAATCGCTCAGCGTAACCATCCGACAGCCGTCAATATCGGCTATGCGCCGAAGGCGATATTTCGTATAGCCGCCTCGATTTTACTCGCCGTATTTACGTTGTTTGGCATCCTGTTTTGGGCCTATTGGCGCGTTCGCAGAGCCGGCAAGATCGCGGCGCAAGCACGCCTTGAGGCGGATATCGCACGCGAGCTCGCGGAAACCGCCGACCAGGCAAAATCCATTTTCCTGGCGACCATGAGCCACGAAATTCGCACGCCGCTTAGCGGTATCGTCGGTGTCATCGATGTTCTGCAAACCACTGCGCTGACTCAATTCCAGCGACACTACATCGAGCTGGCCCGACAATCGACCAAGCTATTGATGGGGGTAATTAGCGACATACTCGATTTTTCCAAAATCGAGGCGGGCAAACTCACGATTGAGGCGAATCCCGTCAACCTCTATCTCCTGACGGAGAATTTGGGCGGACTGTACATGCCGTTGACGCGTCAAAAAAACATCGGCTTTCTTATTTCAACGATGCCGCATTTCGACAGGGAAGTGATAGTCGATGAAGTACGTGTTTCGCAAATTCTTACCAATCTGATCAGCAATGCCATCCGCTTCACCGATACAGGCTATGTGCACGTCAAATTGAGCTATCGGTATAAACCTGGGCAGGCCACGTTACGGTTATCCGTGACCGATACGGGCACTGGCATGCCAGCCTCCTATTTGCAGCATTTATTCGAACCTTTTGTCCAGGCAGACGGCTCAACTACCCGTCGTTTTGGCGGTACCGGCTTGGGACTATCGATAGTCAAGCGCCTGGTCGATCTGATGGGCGGCACGATCGTTGTCACCAGCGTGCAAAATCAGGGAACGCGTGTGGAAATCGCTCTGCCTATCGTCTGGGGCGAGCTGCCATGCACGCGATTCAGTGCAAACAATTATCAAGGCAAAACCGCCGCAATCGCCGTAAAAAACACTCTCGCGCTCCCGGCGATAAAAGCCTGGCTGATCCGTATGGGTATCTCACGAACCGACGATATCGCACAGGCAAACTGGATCATCTCCGAACAGACTACGGGTCAATTCACTTTTAGCTATCCGGGCGGTGAAGCGAAATCCTTCGTCTCCATCAGCGAACTCCCCGCATTGATCGCAGCCACCGGCACGGAAACGGCGCAGGCCGTCCCCACGTCCAGCCAAGCAATGCCGGCACAATTGCCGCACAATCCGATTAGCGCAATCCGACTGATGGTTGCTGAAGATAATGATATCAATCGCGATATTATCGAACAGCAGCTCCTATTACTTGGCATCGCCCCCATGACAGCTTGCGATGGCCTCGACGCCTTGGAGCAATGGCACAAAAACCCGCCGGCAATCATGCTGGTCGACTGTCAAATGCCCCGGATGGATGGGTACGAACTGACGCGGCAGATTCGCGCTGCCGAGCTTGGCACCAACATCCATACCTTGGTAATAGCCATCACCGCGAATGCCAACGTTTCAGATGAACGCGAATGCCTGGCTGCCGGCATGGACGACTTCCTGTCTAAGCCACTGACCCGGCAAAAACTCCATGCCATGCTGCGCAAATGGAATGTCATGGCCACCGACCCATCCGCCGATAATCGGACATAAGCATGCATCTCGATCTCACCGAACTCAAAAACAATCTCCCGGCTGACACACTGAACACGATTTTGCAGCGTGCGCTCAAGCAAGTTAAAGACGACGCTGAGCAGTATCAGCAGGCAATACATGCAGCGGACTTTCGACTAGGTGCTCAGTTGATTCATCGGATGCGTGGGCTGGCCTTATTTTTAGGCGTCTCGGAGGCAGACCTGGCGCAGATTCAAGTACTCGAACACGAGCTCGCCGCGACCGTTCCCGATGGTACCGAGACCCCTTTGGGTATCGCGGTGTTCAGTGCGCGCTTCGATGTGTTTCTTGAGTCATTTGAGACTGCGCTGCTCAACGTCGCAGGCTAGTCACGCTTCAGGTACCATGCAGCCATAGCCGCCCAGCGCCACCGCGATCCAATCAAAGGAACGGAAATCGCATGCATATATCTCCGATCCAAATTGATAATCTTCATAAAAGTTACGGCGATCAGCACATCGTAAGTGGACTCTCGCTACAGGTTCGCCGCGGCGAATGCTACGGCTTGCTGGGTCCAAACGGCGCAGGTAAAACGAGCACTTTGCGCATGCTGCTTGGCATGAGCAAACCGGATTCCGGGCTGATCACGCTATGCGGGGAACCCATACCGCAGCGTGCACGGCAGGCGCGAGCCCAAGTCGGCGTGATACCTCAGTTTGATAATTTGGACCCCGATTTCACAGTCCGCGAGAATCTACTCGTGTTCGCCGGCTACTTCGACATTGCATCGCATGTCGTTGCCCAGCGTATCCCGGAACTGCTCGAATTTGTGAGGCTGGAACACAAAGCGAACGCCAGAGTCAACGAACTATCCGGTGGCATGAAACGCCGCTTGTCGCTGGCACGCGCACTGATTAACGACCCCGATGTACTTGTCATGGATGAACCGACGACAGGATTGGACCCCCAAGCACGCCATTTGATCTGGGAAAGATTACGCTCCTTGATCGGCGAGGGTAAAACCATCCTGATCACAACTCATTTTATGGAAGAAGCAGAACGGCTCTGCGATCGCCTCTGCATTATCGAAAACGGCATCAAGGTAACGGAAGGCTCGCCACGTAGCTTAATCGACCAAGAAATAGCCTGTGACGTGGTTGAAATTTATGGCAACGACCTCGCAGCGCTACGCCGCGAACTCGAGCCCTATGCCGAGCGTATCGATTTAAGCGGCGAAACCCTGTTTTGTTATGTGCACGATCCTGGGGAGCTTGAATCAAGGCTGCGCGGGCGACAAGGCATACGCTATCTGCACCGCCCGGCCAATCTCGAAGACGTTTTTTTGCGGCTAACCGGTCGCGAAATGCTCGACTGAACCTCTCTATTCAAACTCCAGGTTACCGTGGCGACTCGCTATGTTTGCTGATGATTTCCTTAGCGCCATGCCGGCGAATTTAACGCATTGGACGGCAGTCTGGCGGCGTAATTTCCGGGTATGGCGCAAACTTGCTCTGGCATCAATGCTGGGCAATCTGGCAGACCCATTGATTTACCTGTTCGGGCTCGGACTTGGCTTGGGTTTAATGGTTGGACGGGTTGACGGTACGTCCTATATCGCGTTTTTGGCAGCAGGCACGGTTGCGTCAAGCGTCATGACATCGGCCAGCTTCGAAGCTATGTACTCGGGCTTCTCGCGTATGCAGGTTCAACGAACCTGGGAAGCCATTATGCACACGCCACTATCCCTCGGGGATATTGTCCTGGGGGAGGTGATTTGGGCGGCGAGCAAAGCCATGCTCAGCGGCACGGCCATTATGCTGGTCGCGGGGCTATTAGGACTGGCACATTGGCCATCCATGTTGCTCGCCTTGCCCGTTGTCGCGCTGGCAGGCTTGGCGTTTTCCAGCCTGGCCATGGTGGTCACCGCTTTGGCGCCAAACTACGACTTCTTTATGTTTTACCAGACGCTGGTACTGACGCCGATGCTGCTACTGTCGGGTGTATTTTTCCCACTAAGCCAATTACCCGAGACGATACGTCAATTCGCCCTTGCCCTGCCGCTCGCCCATGCGGTGGCATTGATTCGGCCCGCACTATTGGGTCGCCCGCTACAGGATATCCCGCTCCACCTGGGAGTGCTATTTCTCTACGCCGCGATTCCATTTTGCGTCGCGGCGCTACTATTCAAGCGCAGAATGATGCGCTAGCTCGAAGACACGAATACAAAGACCCTCTTTGGATTCATGTCCTATCTTGCTTGATAACTTGGATTTTTAATTATCGATCGGCATGCTCGCGCAGCTGCTGGGTGATTGCGCTCACTATCTTGCCCGGCGGTATATCGCTGACATGCAGAGCACTCTGGATGCCAAGCGAATAGCATCGCTCCGTCAACCGGAGATAGGGCGGCTCCCGATGCGAAAATAAACTCACACTCGGCGTGTTTGTTGTATGCGCGACGTGCATCAAGCCACCATCGCAACCAATAAATAGCGATGCCTGCGCAATGATTGCTCTTGATTGCAGGAGCGTCAGCTCCCCAACATACGAGTTAATGTTTAAATTTCCGAACCCCAGCTTTTTCAAAACTCCTGCAGCGGCTAGACCATTATCAGAGCCCAGCAGCACGATTTCCTTCGGAATTTGAGGGTCGCTCTCGCGATCCAACAGTTCCAACACGGTTTGCCAGTGTGCATAAGTGCGGTTGAGGTCTATTCCACCAATCGAAATTGCCAGAAAGCGGTCAGCGGGTGTCAAATGCCTAGCAGACTCAATCGTCTCCAATTTACTTGAGAGGTACGGTTTACTTAAAGAAAAAATCTCACTCTGCAGATATCCACACGCGAAAATTTCATTGATGGCGGAGTAGCTAAAATAAGTTTGATTTCGATCCGGGCCATAGAAAAATTGAAACAGACAGGCGAATTTCGTATCTTTGAAATTTTTAACTTTCAGTCTTATTGATGGCAAATTATATTCAGACATCAATATCACATCATACTGCTCCAATTTGACTTCGCGCAGTTCGGAAAACACATTTTTGAATATGTCATCCTCGGCAAATAATTTATGAAGATTAGGCAGCGTAAACAAATCAATATTGAAATTCGATTCTTTTAAGAGCGCGCGTCCCGACAGATCCATGATGGCATCGCCAAAATTTCGCTTCCCGGTATAAATCCATAAAACTCTTTGAGATTCATTTATTTTTTTTATTTCAAGCTTGGTTTGGCCATACAACTTCAATATCAAATATTTATGCAGGAATTTCTTAATTATTTTTATATTTGAGGTATTTTTTTTATAGGGCTCGGGCTCATGCGGAACCCCTTCATACGAAATATGTACCGATTTTGCAATCAGCAACTGTGTGCGTTGTTTCAACTTGTCGGAGATAGTACTAAATAGTCTACGGAA